>TARA_R100001443_G_scaffold107347_1_pt1 | contig 19277 bp, 17 predicted proteins | sample TARA_R100001443 | Tara Oceans TARA_R100001443 (sample SAMEA2622142) | marine metagenome | biome: marine biome (ENVO:00000447); feature: deep chlorophyll maximum layer (ENVO:xxxxxxxx); material: "saline water (ENVO:00002010), including plankton (ENVO:xxxxxxxx)" | depth 50 m
TTGAAACTACATTAACAGTAGTAGACCCAACAGCAGATAGAACAATAACATTTCCAAATGAAACTGGTACTGTAGCTCTTTTAACCGCAGAACAAACTTTAACAAACAAGACATTAACAACACCTACTATTAACAAAATTTTAGGTACTAATATGACCTTGGATGCTTCTGGTGATATTTCATTAGACGCTGCTGGTAATGATATAAAATTAAAAGACGCTGGTACTGTCTTTGGACAATTTAGTAATAGTAGTGGTGAGTTAGTAATTAAATCAAGTTCAAGTGCTACATCAGCATTAACATTTAGTGGTGCAAATGTAACAGCTGAAGGTAACTTAACAGTAGATGGAAACTTAACTGTATCTGGTACAACTACTACTGTGGATTCAACCACTATCAACATTCAAAACGCCTTTGTTTTTGAAAGTGCAACTGACGATAGTTTTGAAACAACTCTTACAACTGTTGACGCTACAGCAGATAGAACAATATCATTACCAAATGCAACTGGTACAATTGTTTTAAAAGATACAACAGACACATTAACGAACAAGACATTAACGACACCTACTATTGAAGAAATAGATAGTGGTGGTGATATCACATTAGATAGTGCTGGTGATATTATACTTGACGCTGGTGGCACAGATATTATTCTAAAAGATGATGGCACAGAATTTGGACGATTAAAAAACAATAGTGGTGAATTAAGACTACAATCAGGTAGTAGTTCTACAACGGCAATCTCAATGTCAGGTGCCAATGTTACTATTGCAGGTAATTTAACTGTTACAGGTAATTCAACAGGTGAGGGTAATATTACAATTGGTGACGCTGCCGGTGATACAGTAACTTTTGGTGGTACAATTCAAGGTAGTTTAGTCTTTGAAGGTTCTACAGCAGACAGTTTTGAAACAACATTAACACCAGGTAATCCTAGTGCTGATATTACTTTATCATTACCTAGTTCTGGTAGTGATACATTGGTAGGTAAAGCAACAACTGATACATTTACAAACAAGTCAATTGATTTAGAAACTAATACAATAACAGGTAGTATTTCAGAATTTAATACTGCTTTACAAGGTGATAGTTTTGCTACATTAGCAGGAAGTGAAACACTTACAAATAAAACATTAACAAGTCCAACTCTTAATAGTCCTACAATCAATAGTCCAACTATTGTATTTGAAGGTAGTACAGCAGACAGTTTTGAAACAACTTTAGCAGTTACGGATCCTACAGCAGATAGAACAATTACATTCCAAAATGGTTCTGGTACTGTTGCGTTCTTAACGGATGTTACAGGTTCTTCCGTTGCAGGTTCATTTTCAACTCTTACATCAACTGGTAATACTACCCTTGGAGACGCAACATCAGATACGGTAACATTTAATGCAAGAATAGCGTCTCACTTTGTACCTGCCGCTAATACAACATATGATTTAGGTACATCTTCTTTAAGATGGAATGATTTATATTTAGATGGTAGTACGATTAACCTTGGTGGTGCAAGTATATCATCAGATGGTACAGTAATTACTTTACCATCAGATAGTAAGATAGGGACTGATAAAATACCAACGGCGGACTCCGCTACTGGGATTGTTACAAGAACAGTTCCACTATTCACAAAGGCAGGTGGATTAAGTTCAGCAGCCTTACAATTAAAAATGAAAGCTTCAGGTCCAACTGATATAGTATTTACGGCATTTACCAAATCAGATGGTAATAGTATTACAACACAAGAAAGGGCATTTTTCTCATTTTAAGAGTAAAAAAGGATAAATAGTCATATGGCAGATAAAGTACCAATAAGGACGGTCTTCGACAGTAGCGGAAATGCTACTGGATTAGCAGAGTATCAATCAGGCGAAAGTGTAGGTTTTATACACGGTGGTACTGGTTTAACCGCTATAGGAACATCAGGACAGATATTAAGAGTAAATAGTAGTGCAAACGCATTAGAATACACATCTACTATACTTACACCAGACGGAACAATAACTTTAGACAGTTCTGGTGATATTAATTTAGACGCTGGTGGTGCAGATATCATTCTTAAAGATGACGGTACAGAATTTGGTAGATTTACTAACTCATCTGGTCAACTAGTCATAAAATCATCTTCATCAAGTACAACGGCAATCACAATGAGTGGTGCCAATGTTACTGTAGCAGGTAATTTAACTGTTACTGGTAATACTGAAGGAGACGCTAACATAACTTTAGGTGACGCCGCTACTGATACTGTTTCTTTTGGTGGTACAATCACAGGCAATCTAGTATTTGAAGGAAGTTCAAGTGATAGTTTTGAAACAACTTTAGCACCAGGCAATCCTAGTGCTGATATTACTTTAACATTACCAGCAACTGCTTCAGATACAATAGCAGGTATTGCCTCAACACAAACTTTATCTAACAAAACATTAACAACACCAATCATAACAGAAATTGATTCCGGTTCTACAATTACATTAGACGCTACGACTGACATTGTGTTAGACGCTGGTGGTGCTGATGTTATATTGAAAGATGACGGTACTACTTACGGTAGTTTATCACAAACAGGTGGCGAATTAGTAATTAAATCAGGTTCATCACCTACAACAGCAATCACAATGGCGGGTGCAAATGTTACCATTGCAGGTAACTTAACTGTATCTGGTACAACTACAACTGTGGATTCATCTACAGTTAATATTACAACAGGTTTTATCTTCGAAGGTTCTACAGACGATAGTTTTGAAACAACATTAACGGCGTCAGACCCAAGTGCTGATAGAACATTAACTTTACCAGATGTAACTGGTACTGTAATTTCAACAGGTAATTTAACAGAAATTACTGCCTTAGGAACATTAACTGGTGCAACACCATTAGTATTTGAAGGTTCTACGGCAGACGCACACGAAACAACTATTGCAGTAGGTAATCCAGGTAGTGATATTACTTTAACATTACCTAGTTCAGCAAGTGATACAATTGTTGGTCGTGCAACAACAGACACATTAACAAATAAAACATTAACAAGTCCAACAGTTTCAGGTTTAACTTTATCTGATAGTTCAATTGTATATGAAGGTTCAACTGCTAACTCACACGAAACAACTTTAACAGTTACAGACCCAACAGCAGATAGAACAATTACATTACCAAATGCAACAGGTACTTTAATAACTCACGGTATGTTTAGTGGTGACGCTACTGTAGCAACAAATGGTGCAGTAACATTAGCGACAGTAAATAGTGATACATCAGCGGTTGGTAGTACAACTGTTATACCAGTAATTACTGCTAACGCAAAAGGACTTGTAACCTCTGTAGGTACTGCCTCTATATCAACTGTATTAACAGTAGGTGCAGATAGTGGTTCTAACGATAGTGTAACAGTAGGTACAGACACATTAGATTTTTCAGGTGGTACAAATATCACCACAACAGTTTCAAATAATGATATATCTATAGCTTTGGATGCAAGTCCAACAGTTACTAGTTTAATATTTGAAGGAAGTACAGCAGACAGTTTTGAGACCACATTAGCGGTCACAGACCCAACTGCTGATAGAACATTTACTTTTCCTAATAGGTCAGGAACAGTAGCAATAACATCAGACACATCCTTTCCACAATCAACTCTGGTACAACACCCGGCGGCAACAGGAAACCATGACGCAGGAGCAGTAACAGCTTCAACTACAGACGCCTTTGGCGCAATAACAGGAGATTTATTTGATTACATGGAACCTCGTGGTTCTACTGATACAGTAGATTTAGGAAGTGTTGCATAATATAATGAATAACTTTGATAAATAGTATAAATAATAGAAGATAACAGGAGATATCAATGCCAACAGCTTTACAATTAAGAAGAGGAACTACTTCGCAGAATAATTCCTTTACTGGTGTCGTTGGTGAGGTAAGTGTAGATACTGATAAAGATACCCTACGAGTGCATGACGGCTCAACTGCCGGTGGATTTGAGGTGGTAACGGCAACAGCTACTCAAACCCTTACAAACAAGACACTAACAGCACCAACTATTTCAAGTGCCGCTTTTTCAGGCGCTTCATTTACATTTGAAGGTGCTACATCAGACAGTTTCGAAACAACTCTAACTGCTACAGACCCAACAGCAGATAGAACAGTAACTATCCCTAACGCTACTACTACACTAGTAGGAACGGATACATCTGACACTTTAACAAATAAAACATTAACAAGTCCAGTTATTACAACAATGACTGGATCATCTATAACTTTAGATAGTGCAGGCGATATTAATTTAGACGCTGATGGTGCTAACATTACAATGAAAGATGGTGGTACAACTGTACTAGATTTCGTATTAGATGGTACAACATTAGTAACATTAGACGCAGGTGGTGATATAGCATTAGACGCTGATGGCGGAGATATATTTTTTAAAGACGCAGGTACTACTTTTGGTAGTGCAACAAACACAGGTGGTAATTTAATAATAAAATCAGGGACAACTACAGCGGCAACATTTAGTGGTGCCAATGTAACATTAGCAGGTACTGTTGCTTCAGGTGCAATAACATCATCAAGTACAGTAACCGCTACACAAGCAATATTATCAAATGCAAGTCCATTAGTATTTGAAGGTTCTACAGCAGACAGTTTTGAAACAACTATTGCAGTTACAGACCCAACAGCAGATAGAACAATTACTATACCTAATGCAACAGACACATTGGTAGGTAAAGCAACTACTGATACACTTACAAATAAAACACTAACAACTCCAGTAATTGCTGAGATTGATAGTGGAGCAAATATTACATTAGACGCAGCTGCTGATATCGTATTAGACGCTGGTGGTGCTGATGTAACTTTAAAAGATGATGGTACAACATTTGGTTCATTAACTCAAGCTTCTGGCGAATTAGTTATTAAATCAGGTTCTACACCTACGACAGCAATCACAATGTCAGGTGCAAATGTAACTATCGCAGGTAACTTAACAGTTTCAGGTTCTACAACTACAGTAGATTCCTCTACAGTTAACTTACAAACAGGTTTCGTTTTTGAAGGTTCAAGTGATGACAGTTTTGAAACAACATTAACTGCTACTGACCCTACAGCAGATAGAACAATTACTTTACCAAACTTAACTGGTACAGTATCATTGATAACTGCTACAGAAACATTAACAAACAAAACACTAACAACTCCTGTAATTGCAGAAATAGATAGTGGTTCAACAATCACACTAGACGCAACAACAGACATTATACTAGACGCTGATGGTGATAATATCACAATGAAGGCTGCAGGTACTACTGCCCTTGACTTTGTACTAAATGGTGCAACTGATATTACACTAGACGCTCCAGGAGATATTAAAGTGGACGCTGGTGGCGGAGACATTTTCTTCCTAGATGACGGTACTACTTATGGTAGTGCAACCAATAACTCTGGTAATCTAATCATCAAGTCAGGTACAACTACGGCGGCAACCTTCTCTGGTGCCAATGTAACTCTGGCAGGAACAGTAGATTCCGGTGCTATCACTTCATCAAGTACAGTAACCGCTACAGGTTTTGTAAACACAGGTTCAATAGTATTTGAAGGAAGTACAGCAAACAGTTTTGAAACAACTTTAGGTGTTGTAGACCCAACAACAGACAATACAGTTAATATTGCTAATGTTGGAGGTACTTTAATACCATTTGCTGCCGCTTCAACAACGGCAATTGCGGCTACACCGGCAGAATTAAACATAATGGACGGTGGTGTTACAGTAGGTACAACTGCTGTCGCTGATGATGATGGTATCGTAACAAATGACGGCGGTACTATGAAACAAACTAAAGTACAGACATTTGCTACATATTTCGCAAGTGAAATTACTAACATGGGTAATCTTGTAGAAAGTGGTGCTTTAAATGCAGGTTCAATCACATCAGGTTTTGGTAACATCAACAATGGTTCATCAACAATAACAACTACTGGTGCAGTATCAACAGGTGCTTTAACAACAACAGGTATAACAAACACAGGTTCAATTGTCTTCGAAGGTTCAACGGCGGATTCATTTGAAACAACTTTAGGTGTTGTTGACCCAACTGCTGACAGAGCAGTTAATGTTGCAAACGCTGCTGGTACATTACAACCATTCGCAACTGCTTCTACAACGGCGATTAGTGCAACTGTAGATGAAGTTAACTTAATGGATGGTGGCACATCACCAGGTACAACGGCAGTAGCAGACGGAGATGGTATCGTAACCAACGATGGTGGTACTATGAGACAAACTACAGTACAAACTTTCGCAACTTACTTTGCCGCTGAAATCACAGCAATGACTAACCTAGTAGAAACTGGTGCCTTAGACGGTGGTTCAATCACTTCAGGTTTTGGTAACATAAACATAGGTTCTAGTACAATAACAACTACTGGTGCAGTAGGTACTGGTGTAATAACATTAGCCGCAGGCGGAGCAACTACCGCAGGTAGTATCTTATTCAAAGAAGGTACAGATAACGGAACAAATTCCGTAACTTTGATAGGTCCTGTTTCTACGGCAGATATAACAGTTACTTTACCTACACAAGCAGGTACGGTTGTTGTATCAAACACTACGGACGGCAATGATGTTCAACTAGATAGTTTAGGATTGAACACGGCTGCTTCAGGTACTGCTGGAGAATTAAGGGCAACAAACGATATTACTGCCTTCTATTCATCTGATATTGCTCTCAAGGAGAACATTGTTAACATTCCAAGTCCAATGGACTTAATAGGTAAGATTAACGGTGTATTCTTTGACTGGAAACAATCATTCATAGATGAAAAAGGTGGCGAAGACGGATACTTTGTTCGTAAGAATGATGTTGGTGTAATCGCACAAGATGTAGAAAAAGTTATGCCTGAAATCGTTGCAACAAGAAAAGACGGTGTTAAGGCAGTTAAATATGATAGACTTACTGCTCTCTTAATTGAAGCAGTTAAAGACTTACAAGACCAAATAACAGAATTGAAAAATAAATAAGGAGACATTACAATGGCAACACCTAACGCTCAGATAGCATTATCCCAGGTCAATGATGAATTAGGAGTATCTCCTACTTCAACAGCGATTAATATGGGTGCTACAAATGTAAGAGCTCTTGCAGGAATACCTTCAGGTGCAATCGCAATGAGTGATTTACAACAAAAGACGAATGAATACACATATACATATCTTCTTGTTGCAGGTGGCGGTGCCGGTGGTGAAAACCAAGGTGCTGGAGGTGGTGCAGGAGGATATATTTCTGCTTCAATCACTAGTGCGCCAGGTATACCATATACTGTAACAGTAGGTGGTGGTGCCTCACCAGGAACTGGATTTGCAGGTCCAGGTAATAATGGTGGTGCAGGTGCGTTTGGAAATATTCCAGCTTCAGGTGGCGGCGGAGGCGGCTCAGAGAATGGTGCTACAGGTAAATCAGGAGGTTCTGGTGGCGGAGGTCGTCAAGGTTCTGGTGGTGGTTCAGGAATTACTGGACAAGGAAATCCAGGTGGTTCAGGTACAAGTGCAAACGGCGGAGGCGGCGGTGGTGCGAATACAAGTGGTACTGGTGGTGAAAATGGTCAAGGTGGTGCAGGTAAAACATTCCCTGGCGATACAATAGGTTATGCAGGTGGCGGCGGAGGCGGTCATTCAAACTCTAACGCAACTCAAGGTGGAGGTGCAGGTGGTGTTACATCTGCTCAATCAGGTATAGCAAATAGAGGCGGCGGAGGCGGCGGTGAAAGACAATGGAATGGTTCTGGACAAGGTGGTTCAGGTCGTATTGTTGTAGTTTACCCAGGCACAGCACAGAAAGGTACAGGTGGTACTGAATCCATTATAGGTTCAACTAGAGCACACACATTCAATTCTTCAGGAACATGGACATCATAATATGGCACACTTTGCAGAATTAGACGCAACAAATAAAGTTTTAAGAATAGTAGTAGTAGATGATAGTCATGTATCTGCTAATATGGCAACTGATGGTGAAACTTGGTGTGCAAATAATATCGCTGATGATCCAACAATACCAGATGTTGGTGGTGTATATCCAGGTGTTGCATGGAAACAAACATCTTACAATAATAATTTTAGAAAAAGATTTGCTGCTGTTGATGGTTATTTCATTGACGATAGTGGTGAGGGATACTTTACAACTGCTAAACAATTTAGTGATTGGGTATTAAATACTGCTGATGGTGCATACTATCAACCTCTTGCTACACCAACAACATTGACATTTGCTGCTGACAGTAAAACATACAAATATACTATAGAATGGGACCAATCAAATACTAGATGGTTAGCTTATGAAGTTCACGGTGAAGTAGGCGCATATTATAGAAGTAGAGTAAATAACAATGATGTAAATGATTTAACGGAAGAAGCAATATCTAGTCCAACATCTGCTCAACTTGCTGCTAAAGTTTGGAATACAAGCTCATCTGCTTGGGAATAAATCTTAAAGATATTTTAACGCTGATTTAGGTATACCTACAAAAGGTCTTCCATCATATCTATTAGTTTCTGATTGAGGTGCAGAAGCGTCATTGTAATGCAAGAATACTTGACCACATGTTTCGCCATAGAATGCTTCACGCCAATGTTCTAACTCACAACCTTTATACATTAAACAATCTCCAGGTTCTAACATAACTTTAATACCCGGTTTACCTACATCACCAGATGGTTCTACAAAAATTGGCCACTCATCACCACCTAAATTCATAGTAGCAGAAACAGCACATGATGGTCTATCTTTATGTCTGTGTAAAATATCTCCGTGTTTATATAAACGAGTGTAAGTATATGTTTCAATTAATTTCATATCTATCGCTTCCTCTAACTTAGGTTTTACATGTTGTAATAATGTTGCCATTAACAAATCATCATAATTTGCCCATGTACCAGGTATCTGTGGGTCACCTAATACACCCCAATGGTCATTCCAAGGAGATATTTGCCTACTTTCAAACATCAATCTTGTAATTCTTCTTTTATTTAAAAGATACTTGTAAGCAATCTCAGCGATTTCAGGTGTGATAGTATTTTTTATTACTTGATAATTATTTTCTTTAAACATTATATCCTCAATCAATAAAGTAAGTTAAAGTCATTCTTGCATTGTTTATATTATCACCATAAAATCCTTCTGGACTATGTGGTGTACTAGAAGAATAACTTATAAATCTATTATACTTGTTTTCAATTATTGTTTTCTTTTCATTATTATATAGTATTGTTCCAGAATTAGGTTTAGGATTATCATGTAAATAAATTAAACCGGCAGTAGAATGGTCGTCTGTATGAATACAATTCTCATCTATTTGTAAATCACCTGTTTGATATGCAAACCACAGATATATTTTACCACTATTCATGTTTAGTGTTTCTAGTATTTGGCGTGATACATCCTCATATATACTATCTGGTACATCTGCTCTCATACCTCTAAAGTGTGAGGTGCCAGTATTACTTGTATAATCTTGTCCTAGTGCAATCTGACGAATGTAATCTACATCATCAAAAAAATTATTTTTTATGAGGTCTATATTTGTGTGCTTCATCTTGCCAATACCAAACTTTTTTGTTTTTGTTTTCAATCTCAACTTTAGGTAATCCATCTGGGTTTGGTTCTTTACCAAACTGTTCTTCTTGCAAATGATTCCACCAACCTGTTGCAATATATTTGTCTTGCGTTAGTGATGGTATACCATGGTGTGTATGTGTCCATGCTGAAGGCCAAATTAATGTTAAACCTTTTATAGGCGTTTTTCTAATTTTTTGATACCAAAATTCTGTATATCCTTCATCTGTTACTGTATTTAAAAAGGTCATAAAGACTAAATGTCTTCTAACATTAACTTCATGCCCAGAGTTTTCATAGTGCCATTGTGGATAACCTTGACCTGGTGCATAGTGTTGAATATTTAATTTTTCCCATATAACAAATTTTTCTTGTCCTTCATCTGCCCAACGATACATTTGACCATATTGGTCTAAACAACTTTGTAACATAGATACATATTTTTTTATTGTATCATTTTCATCAGCAGAGTAATCACTATCTGTACTTGCTTTTATGGATGGGTTAATTTTATTTTCACCTATTCTACCTGGTGTTTTTTTAGGATTATTTTTATGTAATTCTATTAGTTCATCACACATACCAGGATCAATTGCATATTCTCCTATAAATGTTGTCATACTATTTTAAACTCCTTCATATCTGTTATAATATAATTGCCTGCTACACTATATCTTTCTTCATTTGTTTTCAGTATCTTATGTGGTGTGTTAGATAGAAATATTAATAAACTACCTTGTTCAACTGGCATACTATGACTTGTCATGTTGAATATATTATATCCTTTGACTTGTGGTCTTAATCCGTCATTTGGCCACTTTTGAAACTGACAACTTTCTCCTTTATTTATATACAGTACAAAACTGTATGTTGCGTTATTGTGTATATGTACTTCACCTTCCGTGTTAGGTTCATATTTTGTTGACCAAGACCTAGTAAGTTTTATTGGCGTATCAAACATCATTACATTATCATTAAACGCTTGTACTTCTTTTTCTACTTGATGTTTTATATATGAAAATTTATCAAGTAATTGTTCATCAACAGATTGATAACCAAATTCTATTTTACGATATTCTGTTTTCTTAACCCAATCTATAAATTCTTCCGTTAAATGTATCTTTGTAAATCCTAAAGGTTTACTGAATAATGGTTGTATTTTCAATTCTTGCGAGTTCACTATCTAATATACCTTTCATTTCAACATTAAAAGATATGATTGTTTTTTCTTTATCTAATAACATTTTTGGTGCTCTATGTATTGTATGACTAGGAAACATAACAATATCTCCTTCTTTTGCTTTGATAGGAAACACACCTAATTCTCTATCATATAATTCTGTTTGTGGTGTACCTTCAGGAAGATTTACATAATAAACACCTGTAAAGTTTCTACCATGTATATGCCAACCGTGTGTAGAATTTTCATTGTATGATTGAAACCATATCTCAAATAATTCATAATTTGCATAACCGGCAGATTGTATCATTTCTAATAAATGAGGTTTAAAGAAAGGTAGAAAAAATTTTACCCAAGGTCTTTCATAATTGTTGGCGATATCCCAATCTGTTTTTGAGATATTATCATTATAGTATTTGTCATTACTTTGTTTTGGTTCTGCCCAACCATTTTTGATATGTTGTTGTAATTGACTTTTAATTAAAATGTGTTTGTCTAAAGGTAGTTTAATAATCATTTGTAAGGGTATCCTAGATTCCATATTACTAAAGAGTGTCTTACACCCTTGGTAACTGGTGTAACTCTATGTTTAACAAAAGAAGGAAATATACAAATAGACCCTCTTTCTTTTATTTCATTTACTTGAAATACACCATTTGGTGTTTCAAACTCTAAATCACCACCCTCATATTCGCCAGGGTGTGATAATTGTAATGTACAGGATAACTTTCTTATCTTACCATGATAATTTACATTGTCATTAGTAAAAGGTTGTACATCTTGGTCAGCATGCCAATGATAGTATTGATTTAGTTTATAACGAGTAAATTGTGCAGGTTCTGAAAAGTCCCAATCAAAGTTCCATTTAGCATTTCTATTTGCTTCATCTACAAGTGGGTGTATCTCACTATAAACCCAAGGTTCTGATATCCAAGATACATTGCTGTCTCTATGTAGTTTGATTTCTTCTTGTTTTTCCTCTGCTTCCTTTGCAGATATTTGACCTGTAGTAGCAAAATCTTCTTGTAGACCTTGACCAAACTGTACAATTTCATCACATATTCTAGGTGGAAGCGCTGCTGTAAAATAATAATAATAGTTTTCCAATATCATATAGGTATATATAATGCATAAATAGTCATATGGCACAGAATAATCCAATTACCACAAGAGAGACTATGAAACAGTATTGCCTACGAGCATTAGGTAAACCTGTTATAGAAATCAATGTAGAAGACGACCAAGTAGAAGATAGAATTGATGAAGCGTTACAATACTTTGCTCAATACCATTATGATGGCGTTGAAAGAATGTATTTAAAACATGTTGTAACTGCCGCTGATATTACAAGAGCAAGGTCAGACGAAACATTGTCAACAGTTACAGATACAGCAGACAGTACGGTCACATCAGTTTGGACAGAAGGTAAGAATTATATACCTTTGCCATCTAGTGTTATGTCAGTAGTAAATGTATTTCCATTTACAGATAAAGCGGCATTAAACTTGTTTGATGTAAGATATCAATTAAGATTAAATGATTTGTACGATTTTTCATCTACAAGCATTATACACTATGATATGACATTAAGACATTTAGATTTATTAGACCATATCCTTGTAGGTGAAAGACCTGTAAGATATAATATGCATAAAAACAGATTGTATATTGATATGGATTGGGCAAATGATGTAGCAGCAGGTGATTATCTAGTCATAGAATGTCATAGAAAATTAAACCCTTCTACTTTTACAGATATTTTTGATGATATGTTTTTAAAGAAATATACTATTCAATTAATTAAAAGACAATGGGGTGCTAACTTAATCAAGTTTCAAGGCGTTGCAATGTTAGGTGGTGTCGCATTAAATGGCGAACAACTATATACACAGGCGCAAGAAGAAATAAATAAACTAGAAGAACAAATACAATTATCATACGAATTACCACCACAATATATGGTAGGATAAAATCATGCGAAATACTTACTTTTCACATGGCACACGCTCAGAGAAAACCTTATATGAGGATTTAATCATAGAGCAGTTAAAGATATATGGACATGAAGTTCATTATTTGCCAAGAAAAACTGTTACTGAGGATAAGATATTAGGTGAAACACCTGATAGTACATTTACAGAAAATTACATGATTGAAATGTATGTTGAAGATGTAAATGGTTTTGCAGGTCAAGGTGATTTAATTGGTAAGTTTGGTTTAGAAGTAAGAGACGAATTGACTTTCGTTGTTAGCAGGCGTAGTTTTGAAATGCTTGTTGACCAACCATCAAATACAATAGCAATTGATAGACCTGTTGAAGGTGATGTTATCTATATGCCAACTTTTAAAAAGTTTTGGCAAGTAGATTTTGTTGAAGATGAGGATCCAATGTATCAAATCAATGATTTACCTATCTTCAAATTAAAATGTTCTGTTTGGGAATACTCACACGAATTAGTGGATACAGGCATTACAGAAATTGATGAGAAACTAGAAAATGTATCCCAAGATTTATTACTAAATCAAATTACTTTAGAGGCGGGTACAACTTCAGCAGGTTCATTATTAGCAGAGGTTACAGATGGTAATGTTGAGGCATTACTTACAGAAACAGGTACAGGCGACTTCTACCTTGTTGATGAAACAGATAGCGACAATTTAATTCTGGAAGATGACCCTAATTATGTTGACTATATAATACAAGAAGACGCATTAACAGGCAACTTAGCAACGGACACAAGCGGTGCAAGCAATATAAGTTTTGATGATGAAGCGGGATTAAATGATACTGATACATCAAATGATATATTTGACTTTAGCGAAAAAAATCCATTTGGTGACCCAAGCGATATATAAAGGAATAAATTATGTTTAAAGACGCACAATACCATGAATTGATTAGAAAAACAATTGTGGCGTTTGGCACATTGTTTAACGATATGTACATATATCGAAAATCAAGCACAGGTAAAGTTACTCAAAAAATGAAAGTACCTTTAGCATATGGACCCAAACAAAAATTTTTAACAAGAATAGACCAGGACTCTGCTCGTTCAGCATCTGACCCGGTTACAACGGCATTAACTTTACCAAGAATAGGTTTTGAATTAACAAGTTTAAGTTATGACCCGGCAAGAAAATTAAATAGAGTACAGAAATTTAAAAAAGTAAAAGGCGCAGATAGTAAGTCATTACAAAATTCTTACATGCCTGTTCCTTACAATGTAGGTTTTACTTTGTTTACTATGGCAAAAAATAGTGAAGACGCTTTACAAATCGTTGAGCAAATACTACCTATGTTTCAACCTGACTATACAGTAGCATTAAATGTTATGCCTAATCTAGGCATTGTCCGTGATGTTCCTATTGTATTAAATGATGTATCATACGAAGATAGTTATGATGGTGCATTTACTGAAAGACGAGTGTTAATGTACACTATGTCCTTTACAGCAAAAATGTATTTATATGGACCTGTAACAAGTACAGGTGTTATTAAACAAGTTCAGGTTGACCAATACACAGACACAAATACAACTACAGCAAAAAGAGAACAAAGATATGTTGTTAAACCAAACCCAACTACAGCAACCGCTGATGATGATTTTGGATTTACAGAAACAACTTCTTTTTTCCAAGACGCTGACGACTACGATCCGGATACTGGTACTGATAAACAATGATAGATTATGAAAAAAGTAGAAGACAAGTTAAACGAGATACTTGATATATCTGAAAAGGTAGAAAAGGTTGAAAGTAAACCAATCATACCCAGACCAAAAGAGGATGAAGATGTATCTGCTGATTACAAGTACAGTAGGGAAAACCTATATAATCTAGTAGAAAGAGGACAGGACGCCATTGATGGCGCCCTTAATCTTGCAAAAGAAACAGACCACCCACGAGCATATGAGGTTGCAGGCAATCTAATTAAAAATGTGGGTGATGTAACAGATAAACTTATACAACTACAAGAGAAAAAGAAAAAACTAAATGATGATACTGTGAAAGGTCCTAATAAGGTTGAAAATAACTTATTCGTAGGTTCTACGGCTGAGTTACAAAAACTTATAAAAAAGAAAGATGGGTAGTATAACTATTAATACTTGGATTAATGATACAAATTTATGGACAACGCCTTTATTTAATTGCAATGTACCAATTAAACCTGACTGGTTAAAGTATATCAAAGATAATACAGATAAGTTATGGGACGATACACAAAACCCTAACGGTTCATATACAACAAAAACTGATTTACATACACATAAAATATTTGAACCTTTAAATCAAATATTAAAACAAGTTAGTATTACTACCTTTGGTAAAAATGTAGAAAGTGTAAAAGTGGCAAACATGTGGGCAAATATACTGAAGCGTGGCGAATATCATTTATTACATACACACAATGAACACACCATGAGTGGTGCATATTACTTAAAAGTACCAGAAAATTCAGGTCAATTATATTTTAGAGACCCAAGACCAAATAGTAATTCTTGGACACAAAAATTTTTAGATAAAGGTAACATGAGGTTTTTTGATGTAAAAGAAGGCGACTTATATTTTTGGCCGTCTTTTTTAGACCATGGTACAACACCACACGGTTCTGACGAAGAAAGAATTACAATTAGTTTTGATTTAGATTATTCAGGACCTAACTATAAATTTGGAGATAACGGATACAATGGACAGTAAATCTTATCTAGGTAATCCTAACTTAAAAGCGGCAAATCAAAAGATACGCTTTACAAAAAAACAAGTTAGAGAGTTTTTACAATGTCAGGATAATCCCATATATTTTATTACAAACTATTTAAAGATAGTTACACTAGACCACGGTCTACAACCATTTAAGTTATATAACTTTCAAAAAGAAATGGTTGATACTTTTCATAATAATCGTTTTAGTATATGTAAACTACCAAGACAAACAGGTAAGTCAACAACAATTATTGCTTATCTATTACACTATGCAATATTTAATCCTAATGTTAACATTGCAATACTTGCCAATAAGGCGGCGGTTGCTAGAGATTTATTAGGTAGATTGCAACTTGCATATGAAAATTTACCAAAGTGGTTACAACAAGGTGTTATAAACTGGAACAAAGGTAGTTTAGAATTAGAGAATGGTAGTAAGATACTTGCCGCTGCTACATCATCAAGTGCCGTGCGTGGTGGTTCTTATAACATTATATTCTTGGACGAGTTTGCATATGTACCAAACAATATCGCTGAACAATTTTTTAGTTCAGTTTATCCTACAATATCTTCTGGTAAAAGTTCTAAAGTAATGATTGTATCTACACCACATGGTATGAATATGTTTTATAAAATGTGGAATGACGCTGTGCATGAAAGAAATAGTTACAAACCAATTGAGGTTCATTGGTCAGAGGTACCAGGTAGAGATGAGAAATGGAAACAAGAAACAATAAAGAATACAAGTGAACAACAATTTAGAACAGAATTTGATTGTGAGTTTTTAGGTAGTGTTGATACACTTATTAATAGTGCAAAGTTAAGAACATTATCACATAATACACCAGAACAATCTAGTGCCGGTTTAGATATACATGAAATGCCACGAAAAGGTGCAAGATATGTAATGACTGTTGATGTTGCCAGAGGTACTGTAAATGATTATTCTGCTTTTGTCGTTATTGACGCAACAAGTATACCATACAAGGTTGTTGCAAAATATAAAAACAATGAAATTAAACCTTTAGTATTTCCACAAATTATTCATAAGATTGCAACACAATATAATAAGGCAGAGGTCTTAATTGAGGTAAATGATATAGGTGGACAGGTGGCAGATACTATGCAATTTGACCTAGAGTATGATAATTTGATTATGGTAAATCAAAGAGGGCGTTCAGGTCAGGTTGCAGGTACAGGATTTAGTGGTAAACAAAGTCAACTAGGTGTAAGAACAACAAAAGCAACAAAGAAAATAGGGTGTTCAAATCTTAAAGCAATGATAGAACATGATAAACTAATCATACAAGACTTTCATATTATACAAGAATTATCTACCTATATATTAAAAGGTAAAGAAAAATACGAAGCGGAAGAAGGGTCAAGTGATGATTTAGTTACTTGTTTAGTTATGTTCGCATGGTTATCAAATCAGACATATTTTAAAGAATTGACAGACCAAGATATACGAGCAAGACTTGTAGATGAACAACAAGACGCAATGGACCAAGACATGGCACCCTTTGGATTTATAGATGATGGCATAGAAAGTGAAGAAGATAGTAGTTATAAAGACCCTTATGGTACTACATGGTCACCTGTAAAATACAAGAAGGGACTGTAAGATTTTGATAATTATAAATAGATGTAAGAACAAATTAACAATTCTTAAATTTAAGGAGAAAACAAGATGGCTTTTTTAGTTTCACCTGGTGTTCTCGTTACGGAAAAGGATCTTACTAATGTAGTTCCTGCTGTCTCTACCTCAATTGGTGGTGCAGTAGTAGTTAGTGAGAGAGGGCCAATGGAAGAGGTTACTTTAATCTCTAGTGAGGACGAATATGTTAGTGTTTTTGGGAAACCAGACACAAGCACATTTGAATATTTTTTTAGTGCAACCAACTTTTTACAATACGGAAATGCCTTAAAAGTGGTTAGAGCGGCAACAGGTTGCGTAAATGCAGCTGTATCAGGTACACCTGTGCTAATCAAAAACACTACAGACTATCTAAATAATTACTCCACAGGACAAGGAAGTGTAGGTGCATGGGCGGCTAGAGAAGCAGGCACATGGGGAAATAACTTACAAGTTTCTACTTGTACCAACTCAACGGCATATTCACAAACATTGCCTTCAGATAACCTAGTCAATGACGCAGACGCAGCTATTGGCGATACAACTATTACGGTTGATGACGGTGCTGAAATCAATACTGGTGACTTGTTAGAGTTTGGTGACATATCAAGCAACTTTACTGCCGCTCCTAGTGGATATTATTATAAAGTTACAGGAAAATCAACACACTTATTAACTATCGCAAGATTTGACCCAGCAACTGGTGCAACTCAAACAGGTGGTTTAAGACATGCTGTAGCTAACAACGCATATGTTAAGAGATATTGGGAACATTATTTTCAATTCTCAGCGGCACCAACTACAACTGATGATGTAAGTAATGCTGGTGGTTCTAATGATGAATTACACATTGCTATCGTTGACCAAGATGGTGGTATCTCAGGTACTGCTGGAACAATTTTAGAAAAATTTGAAGGACTTTCACAAGCTTCAGACGCTAAAACTGCTCAAGGCGATACAAACTATTATGCTGATGTTATATATCAACAATCACAATATATTTACTGGATGGATCATCAAACAGTATTATCAACTGCTGGTACTACAAAGGTTGGTACTACTTTTGATAACGCTTCCACTTCAGCTTTTATTGTGTTTAGAGACGCATTGACAGGCGGAACTGACGATTTAGTTCCAACTGCTGCTGAATTATCTCTTGCATGGGATAAATTTGGCGACGCTGAAACAGTAGATGTAAATTTACTAATAGGCGGTCCATCACAAACTAATGCTGACGCTACGGGTGATACCATGGCAACAAAAGTAATTGATACTGCTGAAGGCAGAAAAGATTGTGTAGCATTTATTTCACCTGCGAGAGCAGATGTTGTTAATGTAACTAATCCAATCTCACAGACAGCTAATGTTAAAGCTTTTGCTGATGGTTTATCATCTTCAAGTTATGCAGTAATAGATAGTGGTTACAAATATATGTACGACAAATATAATGCCGTATATCGTTTTGTTCCATTAAACGGCGATATCGCTGGTCTATGTGCAAGAACAGATACAGTAGCAGACAGCTGGTTCTCACCTGCAGGATTTAGTAGAGGTCAAATTAGAGGCGCTATTAAACTTGCATTTGACCCAACAAACGCACAAAGAGATGAATTGTATAAAGCTAGAGTAAACCCAGTAGTTACATTCCCTGGACAAGGCACAGTCTTGTTTGGTGATAAAACTGCTCAGTCTAAACCTAGTGCTTTTGACAGAATTAATGTTAGAAGACTATTCATAACTTTAGAGAAGGCGATAGCAACTGCTGCTAAATTCCAACTCTTTGAGTTCAATGATGAATTTACAAGAGCGAATTTCAGAAACTTGATTGAACCTTTCTTGCGTGATGTACAAGGTCGAAGAGGTATAACAGACTTTTCTGTTGTATGTGATGAGACCAACAACACTTCAGCGTTAATTGACAGAAACGAATTTGTGGCTGATATCTTTATCAAACCAAATCGTTCAATTAACTTTATTCAACTTAACTTTGTCGCAACACGAACAGGCGTAGCCTTTAGTGAAGTGGCAGGCGCATAGAGAGGAGATAGAAAATGGCTAATGTATCAGACTTTATCTCTAAACTAAAAGGTGGCGGAGCAAGACAGAACCAGTTTAAGGTAACTTTACCTTTTCCAGGTTATGCTGCTGT
>TARA_R100001443_G_scaffold15866_1_pt1 | contig 19204 bp, 30 predicted proteins | sample TARA_R100001443 | Tara Oceans TARA_R100001443 (sample SAMEA2622142) | marine metagenome | biome: marine biome (ENVO:00000447); feature: deep chlorophyll maximum layer (ENVO:xxxxxxxx); material: "saline water (ENVO:00002010), including plankton (ENVO:xxxxxxxx)" | depth 50 m
TTAAGTTTCAAAATAATTTAACAGACAGCACAGGTAGCTATGCAGCAAGTGCTGAAAATGACGCTTATACAACGACAGACCCTGCTTTTGGAACTCACTCACTAAGCTTTAATGATACTGATAACTATATAGATTTTGGTACGAGTGGAAAAATACCTGTCGTAGGTGTTAGTTATTGGGTAAAAATGAACGCAGCAGGAAGCGCTACTAGAGACGCAATAATCCATAGTGAAGAAACAAGCAGTACATATTTTGGTTGTGTAAGATGGGGGACGAGTGATGGTGCTACTGGGTTTTATGCGGGAGGTTCTTACTGGAATTACTCCGGTTCAGATTGGCAGTTTACAGGAAAATGGCATCATATTTATCAAGACAAAGATTTGAACGTATATCTAAATGGAGTGCAAATTAATTCAGGGTCAGCAGGGGGAACTTCACAAAATATAAGATATGTAGGAAAATATCCTACTGGCGATAGTGCTTACTATATGAACGGATATATGGCTCAATTAAGAGTATTTAGCACAGCACTTACAGGAGACCAAGTGTGGAAGCTTTACGCAGAAAGAAATAATTAAAAAACTAATAATATGGAAGATATGGCTTATGTAAATTCAATTTTTAAGGTCTTTGCCGTGAACCTAGGAGCTTTAATTTTTAGCTCTATAGACGGCATTAACTCATTTTTGCAAACCATTGTACTATTACTCACAATAGGGTATACAGGTTTGCTTATATACAAACAATTAAATAAATAGTTAAATAAGTTGTGATTTTTAGAAATGGCGTTGGCAAAGAATTAAGAGGATATTTTGGATCCTTATTTGTATTTCTATTTATCATAGGAGTTATCATAGCTCTTATACAATATCCAGTACTCGACACCAACAAAGAGGTAGTAATGGTTTTAATAGGCACAATAGGAGCCTCAATTCCTGTATTAATTTCTTCAATATCAGGAACCTCCGCAACCGAAATGAGTCAATTAAAATCTTCTTTAGATAAAAAAGAAAAGCAAATTGAATTATTAAATAAATCGAAAGATGAGTACGAGAAATTAATAATAAATCTTCAGGACAAAATGCTTAAAGGGCAGATAGATTTAATAGATCAGTTTATGCTTAAGGCGGCCATGGATTTTGATGATAAAAAACAAAATAATAGAACAAAAAAATGCACTTGCGGAAAAGAGGAGTGCCTGTGTAAAGGTGTTTAATTATGCAATACTTTAAATATGAAGAATTTGATTCCCCTGACGAACCTGGCTCAGGTTCTGATAACATGTGTCCTGATTTTTTGGAGCTGCTCGACTTTGCAAGGGGTCAGGCTGGAATACCCTTTAAGATCAATAGTGGATACCGAACAGAATCCCACAATAAAAAACTGGCAAAGTCATCAAATAAGTCGTCTCATTTGGTTGGAAAAGCAGTCGATATTGCGTGCTCGAATGCGAGAGACCGATTCATTATTATTAGAGCACTCATCGATGCGGGTTTCGACAGGATTGGGGTTTCCGATTCCTTCATCCATGTCGATTCCGACACGCTTGGAAAATATGACGGTGGAAAAGTCGGGCAGGTCATTTGGACATACTAGGAGCGGGACTTCAGGAAACACAATAGCCTGCAAAGCAAAATTAAAATGGAGATAATTTTTTATGTCTGACAAAAAAAAGTTTAAAGAGACGGGGGTAGGAAAGTTTTTACTCTCTAAGATCCCTTCAGTCGTCTCAAAACTTGCCAACTCTACGCCTGTAGGAGCGGTTATAGAGACGCTTATAAACGGCTCTGAGATGTCAGACAATGACAAGCAGATAGCACTTGAAAAGCTGCGTATAGAGCGTGCTGAAATTGACGGAATAACTAGACGTTGGGTCAGCGATTCTCGCAGCCAGTCATGGCTTACTCGAAATGTCAGGCCTCTAACCTTAGCCACGCTAGTTTGTGCTTATGTGATTGGTTGGTTTTATGGTCTAGATACTGAAAACACAAAAGACCTTCTTATATGGACTCTCTCAGGATATTTTGGAATGAGATCTGTCGATAAGCTAGGCATAAAATTCAATAGATAATGCCTAGAAAAAACATAGGAGCTTCTCTTATAAAAAAATCTAAGCGTGTACGAAGACCAGGAGTACATGCTAAGTCAAAAACTTCCAAGCTCAAAGCTTCTAAACTATACAAAAAAACATATAGAGCCCAGGGGAGATAACTTAAACCCTTTACATGACACAAAGACCGAGACTACACGGGAATAAATTAAAAGCATACGAACACTTAACGAAAGACGAAAGACGAATACTAGCAATAGGAGATCTTCATTGCCCCTTTGAGCTAGATGGCTACTTTGATTTTTGCAAAGAAACTTACTCAAAATATAACTGCAATCAAGTTGTATTTATTGGAGACATAATAGACAATCATTACAGCTCTTTTTGGCAGAGCGATCCTGATGGCTACGGAGGGGGGCACGAACTTGAGAGAGCAATCGAAGACGTACAAAAATGGGCTAAAGAGTTTCCTGTCGCAGACGTTTGCACAGGAAACCATGATCGTATAATACAAAGAAGGCTTTTCGATTCGCAAGTTCCTAAGGCGTGGATCAAATCTTATAATGAAGTTTTAGGGACAAATTGGAACTGGGCAGAGAGAGTCGTTTATGATAATGTGCAATACATTCACGGGGAAGGTGGAACTGCTAGGACTAAGGCAAAAAACGACATGATGAGTACTGTACAAGGCCATATACATACCCAAGCATATAGCGAGTGGATGGTAGGTAGAAAATTTAGAATTGTTGCAGTTCAAACTGGATGCGGGATTGATACGACAGCATACGCAGCAGCTTATGCAAAAAACTTTAAAAAGCAAGCAATAGGATGTGCTGTAATTTTAGGAGGCCATACTGCAATTAATTGTATGATGGATCTATAAAAAATAGTGAAAAAAAAGCAACCCCTCGGGGGTACTAGGTGCTCTTCTAGGTAGCTTAAAAAAGGCACTTCGACCTCAGTTTCGACCTCACAAAAAAAAGACCCCTAGTATTTATAGGGGTTTTCAGAGATGGTTGCGGTCTGGACGGGACTCGTCCCTTTGTTTTCTTTTCTTTCATATTTTATTGTTTTCTCCCATATTTACTACTAAAATAAGCCTTTTTCCGTTATAAAGTAAAATAATATAAAACAATAATTGATAATTATTGACTATATTTCGACCTCAGTTTCGACCTCACCTAAAATGGGATTTTATTTAAAAAAAAGTGGAATTATTAATTTTGAAGTGTATTTACCTTCTGAAAAATACAGGTTTAAATACTCTACAAATATAAAAATAGATCCTAAAAACTGGGATAAAACTGCTCAGAGACCAAAAAAAAAGAAGGGAGCTGTGGGAGAAAAAAACAAAGAAATCACTCATGACCTAAATTTATATGAAGAAGTGCTAGACACTATAAAAAAAGAAAAAGGAAGGTCTCTTACAAAGCAATTTCTTAAATACGAGCTAGATAGGTTTATTAAAAAGGAAAAAATAAAAGAGGACAAAACTCTCATAGATTTTTTAGACACTTTCATCGAAGAAAAAGAAAGCCTTGGAGATGCCTCCAAAGCCTCTATAGTAAAGTATAAATACCTGAAAAATCAAATCTTAATTTTTCAAAAGAAAATGAACACTACTTACATGCTTTCTTCAATAGACAATACTTTTGGTATTGACTTTATTTCTTTTTTAAGAAAAGATCTTAAAAACTCAGACAATACTCTCTCTAGGAAAATCGGTCTTTTAAAAACATTCTTTAACTGGTGTAAAAGAAACGATATTGAGCTTCCAAAACACAACCTCGCTTCTGTAAAAAAAAGAGAGACCTCTCACATTGCAATCACAAAAAAAGATATGGACAAGCTAGAAAAGTTTGAGCTACCTCCCGACCTAGATTATGCTAGAGACTTGTTTTTAATTGGATGTCACTCAGGACAGAGATACTCAGATTATAAAAATTTCAATATTGCTCAGAAAAAGAGAAACTTTTTAGAGGTCAGAGCAAAAAAGACTGGGCAATTATCATATATCCCTTTGACAAAAAAATTAAAAAAGCTTTTAGATAAATATGAGTGGTCTCTTAGAATCATATCAAGTCAGAAGTTTAATCCGAAAATACAGAAGATCTTTAAGCTCATGGGATATACTAAATTAATTGAGAGAGATCTTTACTATGGCAATTATAAAAAGACAGAAAAAGTACCTTTCTATAAAATGATTGGCAGCCATACTGCCCGCAGGTCTTTCATTACTATTGCAGGATCTAATAGCGTTCCCCACCAGGTTATCATGCAGGCGACAGGGATTAAGGATTTGAAAACTTTACAGGGATATATAAAGCTCGATAAAGAGGTTCTCTTCGATTCAATTAGTAAAGCCTTTGACTAGCTTTTCAGTTTTTTAAACTCCTCTTTTACTACAGAAGCAGCTTTATTTTCTACTATGTTAGTTAGCTCTTGTCTGCTTAAAAGCTCTTTTTGAACAAAAGGCTCAAAAGTTTCCTGGATAAAGTTTGTCATGATTCGTCTCTCTTTTTCTACATGCTTCACGCTCTCTTCTAGTTTCTTCTGCATGTCGTCTATCTTATTTTCCTGGACATCTATAGAGATTTTGAAATTTTTAGCCGACTTTTCTGCGTGCTCTTTAGTTGAAGCAATTATTTTAAAATGGTTTTTTATATCTTCCTCTCTTGACTTTGCGTTTGCAGCAGCTTCCTCTGAGTAAAGAGTTAGTAAGTCTTTTCCTTTTGTCTCCATTTGATAAGAAATCGTTTCTATTACTTTTTCCCTTTGTTTAAAAAGACTTTTAAAAAACTCGTCTTGAGTTCCCTCTACAGCTTTTTTGAAATTTCTTTTAAAATCATTTACAAACATTTCTTGATTTGAAACTAGAGCCTCTAAACTTTGTTTAGCAAATTTTACTGTGAAGTTTAATTTTTCGTCTACCTCTTCTCTCAGATCTTTAACAACTTTAAGGACTTCGTACATTTTATCTGCCACCTTATTTAAGCTGTAGTCTTGCTCTTCTAATTTCTTCCCTACAGATCTTAGGTCTAAATAATCATGAGCCTGCTCTTTTATACTGGCCTCGGTTATAGGCTTGAGAGGGACTTCTTTGTTAATCATTTCTCCGTGACCTGTTAAAAGCCAGTCATAATTTATCTGAGGCCATCTATCTACAACCTTTTGTATCATTTTAGATGAGGGATTTTTTCTATCTGTAGCAATCGCTGTAATACTCCTAGGAGAAAGTACCCCTATTTGTCTTCCAAACTCAGACTTATTTACTCCTGACCAGTTTATGACCTCAATAAACCTTTCTACCCTGTCTGTTTCTGTGTGTTTTGTTTCTTTTTCCATGTCAAAAATTAATAAAAATTAAATTTTTTTATCAAAATGTTTGTTTTTTTATTAAAAATTAATACATTTGTAATAAATATTCGATAAAAGTAGATAAAGCCTACTAATAATATTTTAATAAAAATACAAATAAATGACTAGAAACCAGTTTAATAGAGCAATAAGTAAGCTAAAAGATATCAACATAATTGTTGAGAAACTAACATCTGTAAAAAATGATCCAAACAGGTTTGAGGGAGAGATTAAACGACAGACTTTCTCCGTTGACGGGTTTGATTTTATAGTACAGGGATCTGTCGAGCAAACTTATAGCATAGAACACTCTGAGAGAAAGACATTTATCGTAGCTGTAGTACAAGAGCACGGAGAGACAATTACTATTTCTCGCTTGCAGCTAAAGAACTTACAAAACACAATTAAAACTAGACTAACTCAAAAACAATACGCATGAGTAATACTGAAATAACATACAGGCCTAAATATAAAACGCCTGAAAGAGAGCTAAATTTTGAAGAGAGGCTTTTACAAATAAACAATAGAGTAGAAGAATTGGAGAGAGTAATTAAAACTGACCCCGTAATGAATAAACCTTACGACAGGGACGATTTGCTGTCTTTAAAAGAAATAAGAAGGCGTACTGGATTTTCTTATCAGGTTCTCAAAAAAGAAATAAACAACGATAGACTCAAAGGAGTGGTGTTCGGAGATAGAATGTATTTCAAAGAATCTAACTTCCATGAGTGGCTAGATAACAGAGAGAATAAAAACAAATAACAGAGACAATGGCACAAACTAAAGTAAAAAGAGTACAAGGAGATGGAAGTTACCAAACCAAAAATGGCTTTTTCTATCAATTCGAGTATGAGTTTGAAGACGGTATAGTTGGTTTAGCAAGCCATAAGACTAATGAGCCTAAATACAAAAAAGGCGATTCAGTAAACTATGAGATTAAAAAGAAAGATATAAAGGGCAATAATAGAATAGGATTTATTCAAGAGCAGCAATTTTCAAATTTTAAAAGCGAAAAGAAAACTAATAAATCTTTTGCTCTTTCCTATGCAAAAGACCTGGTTATTGCTGACAAACTTTCTATTGAAAAGATTATAGATGCTGCAGATGAATTTAATAACTGGATGAATAAACAATAATAAATAAACAAACAAACACAATTTAAACATGGATAAAATAATGACAAATAATTTAAAAATTTTAGCTCAATCAAAAGCTAATATTAAAAAAATGGACGATGCAATAGACGATGCAATTAAAGAGCAAAAAATACAAAAAATAATAGACCTTAACGGCAATGAGGTTTATGGAAAAGAAAAAGAGACTGGTGTGCCATCATTTGAAACAGCACGAAATATGGAATTAGAAGCACAGAAGGATGCAGTTGAAAACAAGAGGAGAGAGCTAACTATTATTGAAAAAAGAATTGAGACAGGAGCTGAACTAATTAGAAAAAGAGTCCTTTCAGGAGATGTAACTCCCTCTATGGGTCTTTTTAAACTAAAGGCAATGCAGAAAATAATAGCAAACGCTATAGAAGTAATTTCTGACCAGGCTATCGCAGAGCTAGACGAAGACCATATGGGAAGCGTAGTCTTTGATGGCTATAGATTAGAAGTAGTAGAGGGAGGAAAATATTATGACTATAGTAATTGTGAAGAGGTGCAAGAAATAACAGAAAAACTTAAAGAAGCAAAAGGAAAATATAAGGCTGCTGTGGAGGGACTTAATAAAAGGACGACAATCCAGGGAGATGAGCCAGGAACTTTTATAGACTCAGATGGGCAAATTTGCAACCTCCCTGAGATCAAACAAAGAAGAAGACATTTAAAATTAACCAAAGTATAAGGAGGTCACTTAGGCTGACTGGCATTAACCAAAAACGGCCTCCTATACTAAAAATATAAATTATGGAAGACTTTAAATATTATAATAATTATTTACAAGGGCTGCGGGGAAAATGGCCTCAAAGGCTCAAAAATGAAGAGGTTTTTAATCTTCTCAATCCCTACCGCTTAACTATCCTAGATGAAACAGGCATAGATATTTTAGAGAACACTAGAAAAAGACAGGTGGTAGATCTTCGTAGAATTTTCTGCTATCATAGTAGGTATAATTTGTCGGAAGGTCTTACATACGCAGATATAGGAGATTATTTAGACAAACACCATGCGACTATAGTTCATACAGTAAAGCAATACTCGGATTTATATAGAACTGATATAAGCTTTAGAGCAAAAGCAAACTATTTCATCTTTAAATTTCAGACAATAGATGCTGTAGAAGATCTCTACCCTTATAAGAGAAGGCTCTTTGATATGGTCAAAGGAATAAGCGAGGGAGATGCTGCAAAGGTTTTGAATTTAATCGACAAGCAAGACATACAAGTAGAGTCCGAAACCCTAGAACCTATAGAGAATGAGTAAAGATCCTGCGTTTCTTTTATATAGCTCAGATTTTTTGACTGGAGTCTCAGATTTAACAATGGAGGAGCGAGGACAGTTTGTGACTTTGCTTTGTTTACAGCATCAAAAAGGACATCTATCTGAGAAACTTATGCGATTGCAATGCGGTGGCATTCCCAATGCAGATGTATTGGCAAAGTTTCGCAAGGATAGAAAAGGTCTTTACTTCAATAAGCGTATAGAGGAGGAGAGAGAAAAAAGGGCTGCCCATTCTGAAAAGCAACGCTTAAATGCCTATAAACGGTGGAATAAAGAAAACACAACTCTTAAACAACTAGAAAGCAATGGCAATGCCACGGAAATGCCTTTAGAAAATGAAAATGAAAATGAAAATATAAATAGAAATAAAAATGAAAATAGTTTGGAGGCAAAAATTATCGAAAAATATCCCTTCGAAGACTTCTATGATCTCTACGCAAAGAAAAGATATAGAACAAAAGCAGAGAGAGAGTGGAAAAAGCTTAGTGATAACAGAAGAAGGCTTGCCATGGATCATACACAGAAATTTGTTGTATCGGAAGAAAAGCAATTTAGACCCGACCCCCACAGATACCTTAGAGACAGGGGTTGGGAAAACGAAATAATAGTAAAACAAAATGGACAAAAAAGAGATTATTCAGAGCTCGAAAAAAAGCTCGCTCAAACTACAGAATAAGGACAAACCATTTACTCCCTCAACTGTAGGCATGAGAGAAATTATAGAGGGCAAGAGCTCCATGACTCTTCAGGCATTAAGAAGAGAGCAAAACTATAAAAGTGCTAGAGTCTTTGTGACTGTTTGGGTTGTAAAGCTCCAAGAGACCCTAGAGGTAAAAAAGAAAATGGGAGACGATTCAATCTTAATGGCCTCAGATTTAATCCTGGAAGATTATTACTACCTAACAGGAGCAGATCTTAGACTCCTATTTAAAAGAATTGTCACGGGACATTACGGGGTCATGTACGAGAGTCTAACCATAGATAAGCTTATGACCTATTTTTCTTTATACGCAAAAGAGAGGTGGACAGAGGCAGAGAGAATATCATTAGAAAATCACAATCAATTTAAAAATAAATACAATGGATAACATCACACTAAAAGGAAGTATAGTAAAGATAAAAGACCTTGAGTTAAAAGGGGTAACCAATTTTAAAGTAAGGGAGTTTTGGCTTCATTTTAAATCAGGAAAAAATGAGGAATATTCGCAGACAGTAACTCTGCAAACGACAGGAGATAGAACAGAGCTGCTAGATAAGCTAAAACTAAACGAGGTAATAGTGGCTCACATTAATATCAAAGGGAATATATGGCAGCCAAAAGACGGAGGAGAAGAGAGAGTCTTCAATAGTTTAGACTGTTGGAAAATAGAAACACAGGGAGAAGAGAATAAGCAGGAGGCCTTAGTCCCTGAGGAAGATGACCTCCCCTTTTAATAATTTAAAACTAAAACACATGAATAAAAAAAAGATGAGTAATAGTGACAGAGCTTGGAACTATCATTTAGTAACAGAGGCAATAAATAACATCTATGGACTGGATAATGAGTTTAAGATAAAAATGATAAAAATGGTAAAGGATGATTTTATCATGAGTCACTTGAGAGACGTATATAAAGGTACGAAGAAAAATGACAAAACAATAAAGAAATTACTAAAATAGGCGGTGTTAATTAAAAAGGTTTGATCCACCTGTTAAGAGAGTCCGCCACCAAAGGGTTTTGACTCAACTCTGTTTTTAATGCTCTCTTAACTACGGATTACATTTTTAATTAGTTAATTTTTTGGTTTAATTCAAAACCCTTCTGAAGCCCTAAGAGATTACTCTTCCCTAGCTGAGTTTCTCATTGTGCATAAAGGAGGGTTTTTTGTTTAAAACTTCATTTGCTTTTCTCATTAATCATGCTTTAATTTTGTTAGTGCCAGTTAGCCCTATGTATATATATGGGCTACATTAGAAAAAGACAAAACAAATACGGAGCTGTTAAGCAGACCTTCAAAGGGAGATCCTACCACTCTAAGAAGGAGGCGGCCTACGCTCAAACCTTAGAACTTAGAAAGCTAGCAGGAGAGATCACCGAGATCATACCGCAATACCCCCTTAGACTTTATGTCAATGGAAAAAAGATCTGCAATTACTTCATTGATTTCTGCTGTATTCTAAAAGACGGCTCCAAAGAACTTATCGAGGTTAAAGGATTTCAAACAGATGTATGGAGGCTTAAGTGGAAACTTACCGAGGCACTACTTGAAGAGATCGAACCCGATGCTAAACTAATTTTAGTAACATGAAAAAAAGAGATGCGATAAACTACATCGCAAAAAAATATGAACAAATAAAAAAACAGGTGAGAGACATTGAAAAAAAATACTTTAAAACAGATAAATCTTATCATGAAGACGTAACTCAAGACCTGTTTATTAAAATTCAGGAGACGATAGAAAAATGCGAAGACGAGGACTGTGTAGATAAATTTGTAGACCGATATTTCTCAGACGATACGTTTTATACTTATATACCAATTAAAAACTTGATTATCGAAACGCTTAGAAAAGAGAAATTTTATGTCCCCCTATCGGAGGCGAATACTACAGGGCTTATAGATTATCAAAGCGACATAACTCTCCCAGGAGAGAAGTCAATCAATGATAAAATTGATGTATATGTCAAAGGATTTATGTTTAAAGACAAAAAAATATGGGAGCTCTACCGATATGAATTTAAAGGGCACACCCTAAAGATGAGTAAAGAGACAAAGGTGGCAGTATCTACAATTTATAGAACTGTCAAACGAGTCAAACTTAAAATAAAAAACAAATTAAAAGACATTTATTATGGCTAAAAGCAAAGGACTAGGAGACACAATAGAGAAGTTCACTAAAGCAACTGGAATCAAAAAAGTCGTAGAGGCAATTTGGGACTCCTGCGGATGCGATAAAAGAAAAGAGCAACTCAATAAGCTTTTCCCCTCTAGAAACAAAATAGAATGTTTGGAGCAGGATGAGTATGAATATTTAAAAGAATTTTTCAGCACCTATCTTAACTCAATAAGCTATGAGCAGCAGGATAGAATCATTGAAATCAATAACAGGATCTTCCATGAGAGAAGAGAGGTTAGCTCTTGCGGATCATGTGTCGCTCCAGTAATTGAAAACTTGAAAAAAGCATATTTGCAATATGAAGAAAAAGGAGAAGATCCAAAACCTAAAAGCAAATCCAAACAATCCAAGGCTAATAAAGGATCAAAGATTTAAAAAGGCAGTAAGATCATTAAAGGAGTTTCCTGAGATGTTAGAGAAAAGACCAATAGTAGTGAATGAAGATTTAATCATCTTAGGAGGCAATATGAGATACCAGGCAGCGAAGCATTTAAAGTGGCAAGAGGTATGGATAGATGTAGCGGAAGGGTGGAGTGAAGAAAGACAAAAGGAGTTCACTATAAAAGACAATGCCTCCTGGGGAGAATGGGATATGGACATGCTAGCAAATGAGGGTTGGGATCTAAAAACTCTAGAAACCTGGGGGCTAGAAATGCCAGTCAAGTTTTATGATGTAGAACCGAGAGAAAAAAAAGAGAAAAAAGAAAAATGCGAGTACTGTGGTAAATGATTGGGAATTAACATTAGGATTTTATCCAGGCCTGCTTATAGGTTTTAGAACTTATGAGCACAAAGACTGTACAGACTATGTTTTGTACGCTCCTTTAATAGATATATGTTTAACAATTTATGACTCATGAGAGAAAAAAAACAAATTAACTACATAAAGCTAATAGATCATTACAAAGACACTCTGAAATATGCTAGAAAAGAAAACCATATTGAGTATTTAAAAGAGAGGGTATTGCTAATGAAGTTAAAACACATAAAACAGCTTAAGACAGTTCAAGTATAATACAGAGAAAAAACACAGAGCAAAATGGCAAACGAAGAGAACTTAATACCATTTAAAAAAGGACAGTCAGGCAATCCAAAAGGGAGACCGAAGGGTGCAAAAAATAGATCGACTATAGCTCGTAAGTGGCTAGATGTCATGCAGAAAGGAATAGACCCTATTAACCAGGAGGAGAAAATATTAAGCCAGGAGGACTATATGTGTTTAGCTCTTCTAAAAAAAGCGAGGCAGGGAGATGTGCAGGCAGCTAAACTTCTTTGGGACTCAGCTTATGGACAGGCAAAAGAAACAATAGACCAAAACATAGATCTTAACCAGGTAGACTTCAGAGAGCTATTTAATTTCAAGAACAAAAAAAAGTAAGTGGAGTTTAATGAGAAGTACAAAGCCTTTTGGAACGACTCTAGATACACAATACTCACAGGAGGAAGAGGAAGCGGGAAGAGCTACTTCGTAGGAGCTTTCCTTTTAGGCCTTACATTTGAATCAGGCCATGTTATCCTATACACTAGATACACATTAAGAGCAGCAAGCATATCAATCATTCCTGAATTTAGAGAGAAAATATCCATGCTAGACATGGAGGATATGTTTTATATCACAAAAGATGAGATCATAAATAAGGCCTCAGGAAGCAAGATAATTTTCAGGGGAATAAAAACCTCCTCAGGAGATCAAACAGCTAACCTGAAATCTCTAACAGGCATTACAACCTGGGCTATGGAGGAAGCGGAGGAGATAGACGAAGAGAGTTTTGATAAGATCGATTTATCAGTAAGGCATAAAATCAAACAAAACAGAGTGGTGCTTATTTTAAACCCTAGCACAAAAGAGCACTTTATTTATCAAAGGTTTTATGAAGATAGATCCGTCAATCCAGGAAGCAATATCACAAAAGAAGATGTGACATATATCCATACAACCTACCTAGACAATTTAGAGAACCTCTCAAAAAGCTACATCAAACAAATAGAGCAAATGAAAAAGAGGAGGCCTCAAAAATATGATGCTGTAATCAAAGGGAATTGGATAGAGAAAGCTGAAGGGGTAATCTTCACTAACTGGAAGCTAGGAAAATTTGTAGAAGTATCTCCAAGTGTGTTTGGCCAAGACTATGGATTTTCCACAGACGAAAATACTCTGGTAAAAACCTCCATAGATAAGGATAAGAAAATCATTTACATTAAGCTATGCTTTTATCTGAAGGGATTAACAACCTCCCAAATAAGAGAGCTAAATAAAAAGCATGCAAAAGAGTCTCTAATTGTAGGGGACTCAGCAGAAGGGCGATTAATTCATGAGCTCAAGTCTAGCTGCAATATAGTGCCAAGCATAAAAGGACAGGGGAGCATAACTTACGGGATAGCACTTTTGCAAGATTATGACCTTATCATAGATGACTCAGAAGATAGCCAACCCCTTATTAAAGAATTAAATAACTACAGTTGGCTAGAGAAGAAAAGCTCTACTCCTATCGATAAATACAATCATGCTATAGATGCCTTAAGATATGCTGTGAGCTATCAGTTAAAAAACCCTACAGCAGGAGAGTATCATTTTTTATAAAAAAGTAGACCGATTAAATAATTGTAAAACGTTTTATATATATAGATTCAAATGGTTAAAACAAAACTAACAGTCCCAAGTAAATTGTCAGAGATAACATTAGGGCAATATCAAAAATTTGCCAAGATAGCGGAGAAAGATCAGGAAGAAGATTTCTTGCAAAAGAAAATGATAGAGATTTTTTGCGGAGTGCCTTTAAAGTATGTAGATAATTTTAAGTACACCTCCATAAAAAAAGTGACTACTGTCTTAGTACAGATGTTTAAAGAAAAGACAAATCTCATTGAGAGGTTTAAAATGGACGGAGTAGAATATGGATTTATCCCTAAACTAGATGACATGAGCTTTGGAGAGTATGCTGACCTGGATCAACTCATGAAAGACTGGGACACAATGGACAAAGCTTTAGCCGTTTTATATCGACCTGTGAAGAAAAGTTATTCAGGCAGGTATATCATAGAGGAGTATGATGTAGACAAAACAAAGCCAATGGCAGGGATGCCTTTAGATGTGGCCTTTAGTGCAGTTTTTTTTTTAGTCAATTTAAGCGAGGAATTAATGAAGCATACCCTGCACTATTCAGCAAAGGCTCTGAAGACTTTGACACCTCAGCAAAAGCAAGTTTTCATGACACCTTCGGGTGGTTTACCTCACTCTATCAAATGGCTCAGGGAGACCCTACAAAATTTAGCAGAGTAGAAAAATTAAACATAAACACCTGCCTTACTTACCTAACATTTGTAAAGCAGAAAAATGAAATTGAAGCAAAAGAAATAAAAAGAAAAAGCCGTGGAAGATAAGGACAAGTTAATAGACGATTTATACGATAGAGACTTTTTAGAAGATAGCGAAGAGATCATTTTAAGCGATGGCTTTGAGGAGGCTCTTTTAGGGATAAGCGTAGGTAAGAATAAAATTGCAGTATATAGTTTTTGGAAAGCTTTAGACTGTCTTATGAGATCAAACAACGAACTCTCTTTTGATGAGGCTTACGACTGGTTAGATAGTTTCTCCCAGGAAAAAATAAAACATGTAGAAGAGCTCACACCGATTTTTATTAAAACAATATGAACACATATTTTGACGTAATAGAAGACATTAAAAACCTGGCTCAGGCAGAGCCATTTATAAACACAGTTTCTTCAGGAGACATCTCTGAAGTAAACCTAGACAAAACAACTATTTTTCCCCTCTGTCATATCTCCATTGACAATGTAGAGCTGAGTCCTAGACTAAGCAACTTAAGGGTAAGTATGATTTTAATGGACATTGTAGACATCTCTAAGGAAAGCAATACAGATGCTATCCGAGGAAACAACAATGAAATGGATGTCCTTAATACTCAGCTTGCAGTTGCTAGCAGAATACAGTCTCTTCTCGAAAGGACTTCAACTCACAAAGATTCTTACCAGTTGGAGGGGACTTTTAGTTGTGCTCCATTCTCTGAAAGGTTTGAATCTAACCTAGCAGGATGGAATGTAGAATTTAATGTGTCAGTACAAAACCCGATGACTAGTTGCTAATGGCAGAATTTACCTCCTTTTTAAATAAAACAAGATTTGCTCTACAGGCTTTTGCTGAAGATGTAAAAGACAGGGCTAGGAAAAATCTTATAAACCCTAAAAACAATCGAGGGAAAAAAGGAGTCAAAGGAAAGCTGTACAATGCGATTGACTATAAGCTTTCCGATAACGGCATGAAGGTTAGCTTTCCATTTTGGAAAGATCTTAAATACGCAAAGTATGTAGAGTATGGAGTCAAAGGAGTTGGGTTTGAACAGGAAAGCAAAGTAAGAAATCGAAAAGAAGAGAAAAGCTTAAGAGGCTACTCTTTTTCTAAAGGAAAAAAATCTCTTCCGATAAACATATTTGACAAATGGGTCATTACTAGAAAACTAGCTCCAAGAGATGCACAGGGAAAGTTTATAAGCAGAAGAAGCCTCAAGTTTGCTCTTGCTAAAAATGTCTACAGAAGAGGGATAAGAGCAAAGCAATACATGGAGCCTACTTTCAGAAGTGCTTTTAAAAAATTACCTCCTCAACTAGAAGATGCTTTTGCTAAAGATGTGGATGCTTTTCTAGCTTATGTTTTAGAACCTTATAAAAAAGATTAATGAAAAAAATAAATGTCAGAAGCCCCTACTACGTTACGGTAGACAGTTTCATAGCCCCTCCAAAAGTTGTGCCTGCACCTTCAGGGACATACTATTACCTCAATGTATTTAGTGAGATATACGGAGTAAATGTAAGCTCTTATACGCAGGCTCAGTTTGAGGCTTTAGTTTGTGAAAGTTGTACTTATACCTGGAAGCTTTCAGACGGAAACATCACTCAACTAATAGGTGAAGGCGTTACGAAAGACGACTGCGGAGAAAGCACTTGCAACGAACATGTACAATACACAACCTACAAAGCACAGAGAGTCCCTTTAGAAGTAGGAGACTCTATTTACACAAACGCAGACACTCCTGCCGTAGCAACCTCCCTTACAGGAGTAGTCGCTTCTAACTCTATAAACAACCCTACAAGCTCTACAGATGTCGGAGAGGCAGTATGCTTTGGAAGCAAAAAAAGAATTAAAAGAATTTATACTGTAGCAAGTGGGGTGGTAACAAGTTATGTAGAGCCTGACAACCATTGTAGCACCGACAGCAATCCAATAACAAGTACAGAGTCCAATGTCGTATGCGGGCAAACAATTAATCAGGCATCATTTACAGGCGTAAGAAAATATCATTTAAAAAGTGCTAAAGACACAGGGGATTATACTTTCACAATTACAGGGAATAATAGCCCAGTTAAATTTACCGCTACCTGGGGGACTACTTCTGCAACAACAAAATATATCGGGCACAGCGATTTCTCAGACGCTCTTCTCTCGCAAGGGATTACAGCAGGAGAAATGGACTTAGCAGATCCGTCTTCAAAATTAAGCAAAACACTTACCTTAAATAAGACAGCTCAGGATCCTATGTTAGTAACTCTTGAGGCAAAAGCAGACGTACAAAATGACAACTATAAAATTGTTTTTAATTGTCCTGTCACACCTGACAATGACGACTCTGACACTTCTACTCTAACCTTTGACAGTAATACTTATATCAATTTATGGACAGGATATGACCCTGTCTTTGCAGCAGGTAGTGGAAGCTCTATTGGTAGTACTTGGACAGGAACTCTAGAGACGGTTAGATCAGGGGCTCTTAAAACTAGCTTGCTGTCTTTTTATGCAGACGAGGCAGACTATAACTCCAAAGTCTCAATACAGCAAGTCCCTTGGAGTGATAACATCATTAACTATTCAACGGGAGCTGTAGATCCTATTGGCTCTTTTAACTATCCTTTTTTGAGTCAAGCGGGACATCGTACTAGCTCAGGGTTTAAAATGGTTAATATTATTTTTGTCTCAGCAGCAAAAGGGTACTATTATTCTAATGAAGTTTTAGCTCATAATTGTATACAAATAGGAACTGGTAATCCAAATACTCCAGGTGCTTACTTAGGAAACAGACTACATCATTTAGGTAGAATTTATAGCAGCACCCCTTATGGAACGCTTGCCTCTTATATTGTTATGTTAAATGAAAATTCAGGGTCTTATGACGTAGGAGAAGGTAGATCTAGTCAAAGCTTTCAAAATCTTTTAAAGCAAATTAGCAGGGGCTACATTACAAGCTCTTCAGAAGATAATAGAGGTTTTGAATATCAAGCCCCTAGTGAGAGCTTAGATGCTTTTCACAAACCGAGTGGAAAATTTTACAATACAAGCTATGCCAATCTAATCAAATACGACTGGTCTTTAGACGGTGCTTATCGATCAATTTCAACAAGTAATCTACATACCTTATTAATAGGCTATTTAAACAATTTAGGCTATAGAGACGGTAGTGGAGGCAATTTAACTTAAATTTTATGGCAACAATAAGCAATGCTACATTAAAACTATGGGTCTACCAGGGAGACTTCGGGGCAGATAAACCTATCACTCCCACATACACTCTATACAAAGAAAAAGCTTCTTCAGAAAATACTATCGTATTTGAAATTAGTGAACTTGTAAAAGACTTTATTATTGTAAGTTTTACAGGAGATTTTAGCTCAATCAAACAAACTGCCTGGGCAGAGTGGGAGATAACAAGAGTCTTTGACGATGCCTCCACAGACACTATAAAAGAGAGTGCAATCGCTTTTAACGGTTACGGCTACTTTGAGGACGGAATTAATCCTGAGCTCTCTAAGGGGCTTTTACAATCAAATACTATAGTCTATCATAAAAGCGGAGATGACTTCTATCTGCCTATCTATAGTGCGGCAAATGGAGCGTATGAGGTTAAATATTACGAAGGGGCTAGCGTCACTCAGACAGTAAACTACGGGAGCGTGTGTAAGCCCATTTCAATAGACATGACCACAGAGGGCATGGACGATACTTCAAACTATACGCTAGACAAAACAGAGATCTGTGACTCTAGCTCAGACAATATTGTAACCACTTCTGTAGTGACATCTTCTCCCACAAAAGTAGAAGTCACAGACACGGCAGGCAATGTGACTACAGTAACTGTCAATCATATTGAGGAATGTTTAAACACCCCTTATAGATGTAGCTTTATTAATAAGTTTGGAGCGATTCAAAATTTATACTTCTTTAAAAGAAGAGACGAGAGCGTAGACATTAGCAAAGAGGAGTATACTTCAAACACAATAGCTACTCCTACAGCTACAGAGCTAGCAGAGGCAATATCTCCCTCCTCGGTAAGCTACAGCAAAAACAAACCAGTCAATAAAATCTTCAATGTAAAAGCAAAGAAAAAGCTCAAACTAAATACAGGATATGTAGACGAGAGCTTCAATGAGGTCATGCAGCAGCTTATGCTTTCAGAGCAGGCATGGATTTTAGAAGATGGAGAGGTCTATCCAATCAATCCTGTGACAAGCTCCATGCAATATAAGACTAGACTTTGGGATCGCTTAGTAGATTATCAAATGGACTTCGAGTATGCTTATGACGAAATAAATCAAATCAGGTAGTGAATAAAGTACAGCTATACATAGAGGGAGAAAGGGTCGATCTTTTTGAAGACGAAACAATAGATCTAAGCTTAACGATACAAGATGCTAAAGATCCCGCTAAGATATACACAGACTTTAGTCAGAGCTTTACCATAGCAGCTACTGAGACAAATAACAGGATTTTAAAACATTATTACAGGCCTGAGATAGCAGCCTCCGCAACCATAGACCCCAGGAAAAAACTATCTGCTCTTCTGTCGATAAATTATGTGGATTACAAAAAAGGACAGGTAAGAGTGGAGGGAGTTTCTGTAGAAGATGGGAGGCCTAAAAATTATAAGATTACTTTCTTTGGAAACACGGTGACCCTTCCCGATCTTTTCGGAGAAGATACTCTAGCAGATATAAATGAACTAAACGACTACTCACACACCTACTCTTTTACTAATGTTAAAACAGGATTTACCTCTAGCCTCTCAAGCGGAGTAATTGTCTATCCATTAATCACACACACGAAGAGACTATACTACGACTCTCCAGGATCGGACACAGCAGATGGCAATTTAGATTACAACGCTTCCTATGCAGATAGAGGGCTAGCCTACACGGATTTAAAACCTGCCATAAAAGTAAAGGCAGTACTAGATAAAATAGCAACTCACTACGGGCTTACTTTCAGCTCTACCTTTTTCGACAGCTCTACCTTTGGGGAGCTATTCTTATGGCTACACAGATACAAAGGACAGCTTCAGTCAGGAGCAGGAGTTGAAGTCACAGAGCGGATCAGTAACTGGACGACCACAGATACAAACATTTTCTCTTATACCCTTGGAGGGATCTTTGTTTTTGACACTTACAACTATGGTTATACTAGCCAAAAATATGA
>TARA_R100001443_G_scaffold267_2_pt1 | contig 19163 bp, 17 predicted proteins | sample TARA_R100001443 | Tara Oceans TARA_R100001443 (sample SAMEA2622142) | marine metagenome | biome: marine biome (ENVO:00000447); feature: deep chlorophyll maximum layer (ENVO:xxxxxxxx); material: "saline water (ENVO:00002010), including plankton (ENVO:xxxxxxxx)" | depth 50 m
TGATAGTTTTACTTTGCTACCATCACCATTAAAGTATGCACTATTTCTTTCAATCATTCTTCTGTGATAACGCTTGTAGTTCTCAGCAAGTGAATCACATAATTGCTCTGTCCACTCAAGAACTCTTTCTTCAAGTGTTGTTTGTACTGGGGTTGCAGTCATTAGGGGGAACTCCTTTTGGTTTACTCTTATATTATAAAACCCCACCAAGGAAAATGGTGGGGTTAGTGGACACTTTATAGATCGGTTCCTCCTGTCTCTACTACTTCTACGATGTCATCTAGGACAGAAAGAACATCTGTAGATGTGTCTGCATTGTCAAGAAGGAACTCTGCAAAGTTTCTGGTCATGGCGAAAAATTACGAACAACGGGTGCGAGAAACAAAAACAGGATTTACATTCAATGATTGTTGTAAGAAGTATGTCTTACCCATTGGATACCTGTTTTGTTTCCCATGCATCTAATATAGCATTAAAAAACCCCCTTGCAAGGGGGCTTGTGACAGTTCTTTAATCGTCATACACCAGACACTCTGGTTCATCTGGGTGCATCTCACAAAACAACTCTAAACAATTAGGATCATGATGATCTCCAGCCTCTATCTCATCGTGGTGATGATCTGCATAGACTTCCAGTTCATGTAATTCTTCTTTAAAATGTCTACGAGCAGCTGGATTTATTGTAGGATCAGAAACCAGTTCTTTATCCTTCTGAATGTGATCTTCTATTGATTTCATAAGAATCTCCTCGTACAATAGTATTTAGGTAAAGGGTGTGTTAGGATTCCATGTCTTTTTGAATCTCTTTAAGTTCCTGATTTAGATTATCACTTCGATCAGGCACTATCATATGCATTAAATTGTCCTCCTTACTCATCAGGGTCTTATGATAGTACATATCAACATTAATTGCTGATAGAATACACTCATAGATTTCTCTTGAACATAGATCTGAGTTAAGAGCTTCACGAATTGTTTCGTGTAGGTTTTCTAAGATGTATCGTTTATGGTCATCAAATTCTTCATAGTGACTTTCAGTCGTTGCTAGGTCTGACATTTGAATCTCCTAAGTAAGATTGAATTGCTAGTAGTGTGTCAAGTGGTATCCATGATGGATTTTCATCTCCAAATTGAACTTCGACTTCTGTAAAAATCTCCTGATAAAATCGACTGTAACTTTCTCTTGTGTTCCTTACAACTCCGAAAGGGCTCATCATTCAGACTCTCTCCATGCTTTTCTCATTGTAACATATATCTCATCCTTGGCAACTATATCTCTTATTTTTTTGAATATTGTTGCCGATTGAGCATATTTACTGGTTGCATGATCTTTTTCTTGTGGTAAGATCTCCTTTGTTCCCTTCTTATACTTTCTACCTGAGTTGTGATTAGCGTACCTTCTTGCCCTAGTGAAACCCATCTCTAAAAACTTACGACACATATCCATGCCAATAAAATCTTTTACATCTCTATATTCGAGATACATATCTTGTATTTTATTAGATGATACTATTGCCTCATTAGGAGTTTTGAATCTCCAATGAGCACAAATATCGTTAGTATAAGGGCGAACCAGTAGAACTCCTTGCTCTCCCCTTCCAATACGATAAAGTTTACGATTTCTCGCAACTTTAAAGTCAGTGGTCTTGTAATTGATTTCATAATTAAATTCCTTCATCTTTGTGCCAAGGATTAATAAAAGGTGTGGATTTAATGTTAGACTTGACTTGTTCTATAGCCCAATCTCTAATCTCCATCAATTCATTATAACATTTTTGATTGTGAGCACATCCTCTGAGTTCATGATCTGGTTTATAGAGAGACTCTAAAAATAAAGTCTTTGCTCTATCCCATTTCACCTCTCTACTTTCATCATCTTGAATACTGTTATGATCTTCCATAATAATCTCAATCTGATATATTTATAGAACAGCTGTTACACTCACAACCCTTGCATTTGGATTCCTTGCAAGTGCTACTTGCTTTGCCTCATCGTAGTTTCTTGCATAGACCTGCTCTTTAAAGACACGGCCAGCAACATAGAGTTCAACTGAGTGATTCATGACGTAGGGAATTACTTGATTACATCATATCATATCCTCACTGATATGGACATGCCTTGTTACACTTTCTTAACTGTCTTCTTTCTGTGCTGAACCACGAAATTTCTGGCAGACTGTTCATTACGGCAGAATTTAAGCACCTCACCCTCGTGAATGACTGCTATCTTCTTACCATCTGACGGTACTCCATAGTATCCATCATTAGTAGCAAAGCCCTCAGTGGCATCCTTATAGAATCTGGCGATTGCTTTGAGTTCCTTCTTTTCTTCTGGTGTTTTAGTCATGTTGATACCTCATAATATTGTTTGAATTGTTTGAAATTCCATCCTTCCCATAAAGCATAATGCAAATCATGTTTAATAGGATTACTTAAGATGTATTTGAAATTTACATCAGGATTAAATGGAAGTGACTTAGCATACTCCCAAAATGGAGTATCATACTTAGATCCATACTGATAATTCCATAGTATAAATGTCTCCACTTTTTTCATGAAATTCCTAACATTATTATTACATACATCAAATGTTTTGCCACTCAATAAAACATCCCACGACTCTCTACAGATAGTTTGGTATATCCCTAATGAGGTTGCTTCTAATGGTTCTAAGAATCCAAACATATTTCCTTGTAGTATTGTCCTCTCACCAACAAACATATTCTTGGCCATATAATTTTCAAAACGTAAATTAGTTCCATCAGTTTCATCAAGATTAAATCTTTCTAAGAAATCCTCTCTTGCTACTTGAGTTGATGTTATAGTATCATTGTACAAATACCCATAGGATATACTATCAACATTTGGAATAACAAATGTCCACCCATGTGGTGTAGCAACACATCTTGTATATGTAAGGTCGGGATCTCTTCCCTGTTTCTTGGATAAGAGAACACTATTCAAAGGATTGATAAGAGTATCATAGTTTTTCTTATCTCTATTATGCCTACCTCTACAATCAAATATGAAATCAGCATCCACTTCTCTTTCAGGTTCAGTTATAACCTTTTCAACAACATTAAAATGACCTGAATTTAATACTATGTTTGATAACTTTTGTGGAACAAAATGCATCGACATTTCTTCCATCTTAAATGAATGGTGAAATTTATCATTTTTCTTACCCCATCCTTCGTACAAAATACCATTTTTAAACGTGGCATCTATCGGATTATTATACCAGTCTATATCCAATACTGTGCCTACAAGCTCCACAACTGGACTAATAGTTCCCTGACCAACTCTCTCTATTGGATGTGTATCTGGACTATGGTATATACTTATCTCATGATCCCCTCTAAGATACCTATGATAATGCAAGGCTGTTATACAACCTGCATTACCAGCACCAATGATTCCAATTTTCATGACCTTACAACGCTAATTGCTGGTTGACCTTGCTCAAATACAGTGTCAACAACTGCTTGTACCTTTCTTGCTGTACTGATACCAACTTTAGAGTAAACTGGTACACATACTAGACCATAGGTCTTCTCTTTCGACCCTGTACGGATCACTCTACCGATTGTTTGACTAATACCGATATAATCCATAGATCTTAAGAATAAGACTGCCTCAAGTCCTTTTACGTTGATGCCCTCAGATAATATGCTGTGGTGCAACACAACAAACTTCTTATCTTCATCCTTGCCCCATGCACTCAATACATTAAAGAACTCATCTCTACTTACATTCTTACCATCTATAACTGCACCAGTCTTAGATGTGATATACATGCAAGAATAACCTCTCCATGCTAACTCATCTATGAACTTAGAGTATGAAACAAGACCTGTAATCTGCTTTGTAGCCTTAGCACATACAAGAATCTTCTTAGTGTTATGGTCATCAATATTATCCATGATCTGATTACATTCCACATCAAATGTAATCTCATCTTTCTGTCTGATCTCACTCTTATATACTTTCACCTTTGGTGGTAGAATATAACCTTGCTCTACTAACTTAGGTGCTGGTACATTACAAATAACCTGACCAAATATATCAGGTTCATTCATACCCACTTTGAATGGTGTTAGACTGTGCTTTGGTGTTGCAGTAAAGAAGTATGATCTCTCAGCATACATTGAGAAATACTCTACTGATGGGATAAAGTTTTTCTGAACTGAGTTATGTGCTTCATCAAAGTATATTGTATCAACATGAGCATAACTCTCTTGTATTCTATGGAGTGAATGATATGTTGTAAAGATGATCTTATTACCTTTACTGAACTTACACCACTCAGCAATTTCTACTGGTTTGGTTGTGCTGAAATGCTTTGTATCACCACTGTGAACATGCATCACCTGAACATATTTGTATTTCTCTCTTATCACTTCCAAAAACTCAGACGATAGTTGCTCTGCTAATAGGATGCGTGGAGCGACCACAACAATAGTTTTCCAACCAGTATCAAATTGTGATAAGGCATCATTGATGGCAACAAGAGTTTTACCACCACCTGTAGGAACAATGATCTGACCTTTGGAGTGCTTGGTCATTGCTTGCAATGCTTTTTCTTGGTGAGGTCTTAGGGGCATAAATCTCTCATTAATGAATATATCATAGCATAAAAAAACCCCCTGTGCAGGGGGCTGTGACACTTTCGACACTGGTTCCTTTAAAAAATTATAGAGTCTCTCTAGCAATCATACAAAGGTATGTATAATTGTCAAGTATTTGACTAAACAACAGTTGCAATTCCACACCATGCACCACCTGTCCATAATTCTAATCTATTCGATGTTGTATTGTAAATCACTGAACCCGACAATAGAGTTGAATTATTACTTATACCATCCACTAAAGCATTTCGTTGTGTTGTAGTAACTCTTGGCATAATCATATAACCAGTGGTTGCCAAAGAGCTAAAATCGTTGGTGGTTGTATTCAAATCACTGAAATCAACTTGTGCCCTTGGTGTTATGGCAGAAGTATGTGGTTGTCCACCAACTTTTAATGCACCACCTATAAATTTAACAATACCTCTGACTTCAAGTGCTGGTTTATCTCCACCACCTATATTACTTCCGATTGATGTTTTAATTCCTACCTCACCAGTGGTAGAAATAATAAATCTGTCAGGTGCATTTACACATGCACTCAGCGAATTATTACCAGCAGTTACACCAATACCAATTCCAGCTCCAGTACCAGTTAAAACAACATCTCTAAATGTTGAAATACCTGATGTATTAACACTATTGACAGTAATACTTGGGTTTCCAGTCAATCCTGAAGAGTTTCCAGTAAGATTTCCAATAAATCCGTTTGTGGCAGTTACGATACCTGTTACATTAACATTTCCTGCAACTGCTAGTTTATCAGTTGGGTTTGTATTTCCAACACCCAAATTACCTGTGCTGGTCAAAGCCATCAAGGCATCTGCATTACCCTTGTGCCATACAAAACTACTTGTTCCTGTTAAGAAGTAGTTAAAGTTTCCATCACCATAGTTAATTAAATCTAGTGCTTCCGAACCACTAAATGCAGATGCACCGCCACCATACCTTAACTGTAAGTTATTATCTCCTACAGAGGAATTCTTACCAATTACAATCGAAGAGGCTGCAGACTCCTTGTGTATTTGTATGTCTGCATTAGCAGTATCGGTTCCAATTCCTAAACTCGTAGCAGTAGAAACACCTAGAGTTGAAATACCAGTTGACTTAATATTGGTAACAATAATATTTGGTGAACCACTTAACCCTCCAGCAGTTCCAGTCGCATTACCAGTAAGATTTCCAACAAATCCACCTGTAGATGTTGTGACACCTGATACATTCAATGCAGTAACAACTGCTCTTGAAATTGTGGCCGCAGATGATACATTAACATCATCAAGTTCAGTCGTGCCATCTACATCTAAAGTTCCTGCGATGGTTGCATTTCCATTCGCATCAATAGCACCAGTGAATGTAGATACACCTGATACAGATAGAGTGGTTGCAAATGCTCTTGTAACTGTTCCTACACCTGAGATATTCACATCATCAAGGTTGGACATTCCATCTACATCTAGTTCACCATTCGCATCGATATTACCAGTTACCGTTAATGCAGCACCTATGGTTACATCATTAGGTAATCCAATAGTGATTGTTTGATTAGATGCTGAAGTTTCTATTTCGTTAGCAGTTCCCGAAATGGTTAATGACTGACTGTCTAGATCAACAGCACCAGTTCCACTGTCACCAGCAACATCTAAATCCTGTGCTGTTACCTGTGTATCAACATATGCCTTGATGGATTGTTGAGTTGCCAGTGAAGTATCACTATTAGACCCTAAGTTATCCTCATCAAGAATAGCAGTGGCAGTAACACTACCAACTTTCAAATTAGCAATGCTTGTAACACCAGTTACATTTAAACCATTAGAAATATCTACACCACCATTAGCATCAATAGCACCAGTTACAGTTAGAGTGCTAGTAATTCCAACCTCACCTCTCACTGTGGCATTATGTTCCGTATCTAGTACGTTTGAATTTGTTTGTACGGCATTACCCATCTTGCCATGACTTTGGCATTGATAATGCAGCACCGTTGGTGTGGTATCAGTTACATCCAACTGCACAAAAGCACCTGCTTGGCCTGCTGTGCCTGAAACTGTTACACCTGTAGTGTATGCAGTTGTCTTATCTACATCATAATAAAAACGTAATGGATGTCCTACGTTAGATCCATTTGATTGATCAAATTTATATGATCGGCCGGGAGTTAATGTTATAAATGGTGCTTGAGTTCCATCTAGTACAAATGCGTTACTACTCCCTGAGCCATTGTATCTGTGTGCTGCTGTCTTTGCTGCAACTGTAACAACTATAGAGGTGGCAGTAGCATTATGTGGTGATCGAAGTGAACTGAATCCCTTGACAGTTTCTACTTCCAAATTTGTAGTATCAAGTGTTAATACAGTTCCTACACCTGACGCATTTATATTCGTAACAGTAATACTAGGTGATCCAGTCAATCCCTGTGCGTTGACTGCGACTGTTGCTGTATTCGCCAGCGTAGCTGTTGACGCAGTTCCAGTAACATCGCCTGTGAGATCACCAGTTACGTTCCCAACCAGATTTCCAGAGAACGTAGTTGCTGTGATTATTCCTGATACTTTTATGTCTCCTAAAGAACTTATACCTACACCAGTTCCAGTATTTGGATTACCACCGACTGCTAAAGAATGATGAGGAATATCTGTTAAAATACCAACTGATCCGTTAACATATATTGGTGATACTCCTGCTCCTACTGCTGTATCTGTCCACTGTGAAGTGGGTAGATTTGATAAGGTTGATCCGTCTCCTTTATATGATGATGCTGTTATAACTCCACTTGTTGCGTCTAAAATTATTGTTGATCCTAACGATACACCCCCGAATGTTCCGACTCCACTTACTATTGTATTATTAGCAGTTAATACTCCTACTACCCCTGCGTTTCCTCTTACATCCAATTTCGTTTGCGGGCTCGTAGTGCCCACACCCACTCGACTCCCCCGTACAACTAGAACTTCGTCATCTACTTGTACGCCATCTCGGAAGTTAAACGTCTTTCTTATATCAGCCATTTATAATAAGATTTTTAGTTATTTATTCCTTTTCCTTATTGCCAAAAAAACTCGTAATGGCATATCTACCATAACCTCCATAGTAATCGAAGTCATCTATCTTAACTTCACTAACACCATGCTCTACCCAGCCGGGCATCATGATTAACGAATTATTATCACACGGAAAAGCGTAATTATATTTAGGGAAGACTAACTCACCTCCCTCAAACTTTTTAGGTTCACGATAGAAATAAGAAAAACCTAAAAATTGTACTGTTTTATCTGTATGTGGTTCATAATAATCTCCATTATGATAATATCTAACTTTAGTTACATCAAAATTAGTTGTTTCGGCAATCGAACAACAATCATGTATTCGAGAAAATGCTTTAAGTATTCCAGCATCAAAAAGTTTTCTATTAACTGTTAATATATTAGAGAGACTTCTATATGGTTTTTTATAAACTTTATCCAACCAAATTGCTTTTGAATTAGTTTTATCAACTACACCACCAAAATCCTTTGCTTCAAATAGTTTATCTTTCTTTGTATAAAAATCTAGTTCCTCCCATATTAATTTTAACTCATCTTCATTGTAAAAATTACGAAAGATAAGATGTGGGAATGGACTAACAAAAGCGTCTGCAACTAAATCTTCTATCATGGTTCTTGCTGAATCATTCCCCATGAAGTGACAATGTATTTTACACCTCCTAAAGGTGGATTACCTCTGTGTGTATGGGTAAATCCAGCTGGAAAGATAAGAACATCTCCTGTTACTGCATTCTCTCTACGTTGTTGATATAAGAATTCTGTCTCCCCTCCATCAAAATCATCATTCAAATATAATTGAACTACAAACTGTCTTAATGATGTCTCTACACTACCATTTTCAAAATGCCAAGCATGAAATCCACCTCCAGCAGGTATTTTCTTTAATTTGACATCATGCAACAAAAATTGTCTTAAACCCAATACACCAAATGCCTCCAGATACTCATCTACACAAGGTTTAAATTTTGGTAATACTTCACCAGCGAGTCTGCTTGATGCTGAAAAATTATAGTTATGAGTAACATTAACATCCTCATGATCCATTCTATTTAATTTCGTTTTATTATAGAATAGTAGATGATTATCTTCAAAAAATTTAAGACCCTCTAATATTTGAGTACAATCTTCTTTTGAAAAGGCACCACTATATCTTCTTATCAAATCACTTTCAAAAGCCATAATTTAAAATCTTGTGGTTTTATTATAGCATATCTATTACTTCTGGCAAGATACGATATTCTTCTCGTTGTATTCTCTTAGTTAAAGTATCTACAGTATCATCCTCAAGTATAGGAACCTTTGCCTGTTTAATTATATCTCCTGCATCTAATTCTTCGTTTACATAATGAACTGTACATCCAGTGATTTCCTCACCAGCACCTATTGCTTGTTCGACAGCATGCAATCCCTTATACTTTGGGAGTAGTGATGGGTGAACATTTATAATTTTATTTGGAAAACTATCCACAAATGCTTTTGATAATATCCTCATATATCCTGCAAGAACGATCAGATCCACTCTAGCCCATTGAAATTCATTTGCTATTTTTATTTGTTCATTACTATGAAAATATGCAGCTGGAACACCCCACTTTGCTGCTCTCTTCATTGCTCCACAATCCTTAGTGTTGTATATCATCAGTACAACTTCATGGTTCCAGCACGATTTAATAATATTTTCAAAATTTGTTCCGTTACCAGAACACATAACACCAAGTCTTTTTCTCATTGAACACCAGTTGCAGTGGTTGATCCCCTTCCATTTAATGAATTGGTTGGGTCATTTATTGTAACAGATATTCCTGAATTTCGCCTAATTGCTGCACCTGTTGGGCCTCTACCACCACCAGCACCTGTTCCTGCATTACCAGATCCATTACCACCTGCATCTGATAATTCGTTGCGAGATCCACCATCTCCACCAGTTCCACCGATTGCTTCATTACCATTATTTCCTCCTGCACCACCTTCTCCAAAGGTCTCACCATCATTTCCTGCGTTTCCACCATTAGCACCTCCTGATCCACCAGAGCCAGGAATATTACCTGCACCTCCAGGCCTACCTGCACCACCTCCACCTCCACCACCAGAGGCAGGTCTTCTACTTTTACCCCATAATCCAGATCCATCTTCATCATAGGCACCACCGCCACCGCCGCCACCACCGTAGCCAGCAGAGATAACACCTGAACCAGTAATATTAACAACAGTTCCACTATACTGAACACCTAATCCTGAAGTTCCAGCACCACCATTACCACCAGCACCAGATCTTGGACTACCACCAGCACCACCCCAGCCACCAGCACCTTGTATCCTTCCACCATTTGCAACATCAATCTGCAATTGTGTGCCAGATTCCCATGATCCTGTTCTGAACGCACATGTTCTTTGATCATGTAATGAATTTGCTTGTCCTTGAGTGCTTACATTATCTATATTTCGTTTTACATGAATATGTACCTTTGTTCCACTAGAATTATTGGGTCTTGTTCTATGACCACCAATAGTTGCTACATGAGCATCACTACCTATAGATCCATTAGAGTTGTAACGATCTCTTGCTATAAGTCTAACTCCACCAGCAGCTGCGGCTGACCAAAAATTAACAACTGTTTGTAATCTAGTACCCCTAAAACTACCCATAGTTATCGCATTTGATCCTGTAGCAACTGAACCGCCACCGTCAATAGAAGAAAATGACAATTCACCAACTTGTTGTGGATAATTACCTCCACCTGCTATAGTTCGATAACCCCCTAAACTAAAAGTTGAATTACCAGTAGTGTAACCATATTCATTTGCAATTTGACTTGCACTTATTGATCCTGATGAAGATAAAGCCATTACTTTTTAAGCTCCTCTATTTCTGCTTTGAGATCCTTAATCGCTTCGATTAAGAGTGGTACGACCTTTTCATACTGAACTGTGAGATACTCATCACTTGCTGGTGCAGTCTTCACTGCTTCAGGTAAGACTTCCTGAAGTTCTTGAGCAAATACACCTGCATATCTGGTATTAGTATCTAGTCCTAAATTGCCAGCAGTTTCATTATGTTTGTATGTGAATCCATTCAATTTCAATACCTTGTCGATTGCATTTTCAATAGGTTCAATATCAGTCTTCAATCTCTTATCAGAAGCAAATGCAGTGACATCACCTGTGAATGATCCAGAACCAGATACACTAAGGTTTCCATTAACTTGTAAAGCCTCTGAAATTGTTGTGGTTGAACCACCACCGTTAATTGTAAGGGAACCAGTAGAACTGACTGTATTTCCAGATAGAGTAACACTACCACCAGTTAGAGAAGATGCACTAAATGTTCCACTAATACTTAAGTTAGCACCAACATTAACATTACCTGCAAGAGTGGTTGTACCACCGCTTGACTCAATAGTCAAATTACCTGATGTGCTTTCAATCTTGTTGCCATCTAATCTTACATTGTCAGCGTTAACTCTGGTGAATGAACCAACTGCTGCGGCACTTCCACCAATGGTTGCTCCATCAATAGTACCACCATTAATATCAGCTGTGTCTGCGACTAATGAATCTATATTCGCAGTGCCATCAATGAATAAGTTGTTCCATTCTAATGATGATGTACCTAGATTTCTATTACCATCACTGCTAGGGATTAAATCACTATCAAATCTACCTGTTACTGTAACGGTATCTGATGTTGCATTACCTAGATCTACATTACCATTTGCAATAAGTCCAGCAGTAACGGTTAAATTATTTCCAATGGTAACATTATTTGGAAGTCCAATAGTTACCTTGTTGGTGCCTGTTGCAGTTTCGATTTCATTTGTGGTTCCTTCAATATCTAAAATTTCAGTTGCTAAATTAATAGCCTGATTCGTTCCACTATCTGCTGAAACAGCCAACTCAGTTACTATACCACCAATCTGAGAACCAACAAGTGCTTTAATAGATTGCTGTGTTGCCAGTGCTGTTGCATCGTTTGATGCGAAATTGTCTTCATCAAGTATCTTATCTACAGTTACACCCGATGCACCCTTGAAACTAGCAAGTGTTGCTAGACCAGTGGTTTGTAGAGTTGTAAATTTACCTGTGCTGTGTGAATTTGCACCAATTGGTGTTCCATCAATCTCTCCACCGTTAACGTCAATTTCATCTAAGACAACAGAACCACCTGAATTTGTAGCGTCTATTGCATTACCATCTATCCTGATATTATCAACATCAAGTCTTTGTGCAGAAAGATTACCTGCAACTGATAATGCAGCGTTAACTTGAACGTTATTTGTTTGAGAATCAAGTTTTAAATCACCAGTGTCAGTAGTGATAGTGTTTGCGTCAGTTGTACCAATATCAACGTTAGCAATATCAAGACCACCATTGAAATCAACAGTATGGTTGAATGTTACCGTTCCATTAAATGTATGTGCATCACTAGAAGCATCACCAATGGTTGTGTTACCCTCAAGAATTGAAGTCCCCTGTACGTTTAAGTTTCCACCAATATTAGCATTTTTCTCAATACCAACACCACCTTCAGTTCTTATGGATCCAGTATCCTTACTATCCGAATCTAAGGTAGAGTTAATTTGGAACTCATTATTTAATTTAAGAATACCATCAACGGTTATCTGATCACTAATTCTAACTAACTTATTGAATGTAACTGGGCCATCAAACTGTGAAAGAATTGTGTTTGATTTACCACCCTCAACAACTAATCTCTCTTTGATAATTACTTCATCAAAGATAACTGATAGTCTTGATGGATCTTCACCTGTTACAGTTGGAATTGGTGCATCAAATGTTCTTTCCTGACCAGTTGCAGAACTAACTCTCTTGTTACCAATGAAGAAGTCACCTCTGTTGTTCATACCAGTGTAAACAACAGTACCACATGATCTCTCTTGTGATTGTGTTAAGAACTCTTCACGTTCTGATAGTGTTCTGACCTGAACCTGTGGTAGTGCAGTTGAATAGTTACCGGGCCCAAATCCAAGATATTCAAATGTATGACCAGATGCACGAATGATAGATGGTCTACGGAATTCAAGTGCTCTTGGTTTAATCTTTCTAACTGGTTCTCCAGATAGATGTGCTTGTTGTGGAGTTCCAAGTGCAGATCGAATAACCTTAATAGTATTACCACCTGTAACACTGGTACTCTTCACCCTCATTATCTCATCACCAGCCTGTAGATAAGAACCGATTGGGAATCTCGCACCTATACCTGCTGTTGTACCAGCATTTGGTAATGTAAGTGAAATTTCATCTAGACTTCCAGAGTTAGCATTTGCTGCTAGGAAGAAGAAATCATTATCATAGAAACTTATTCCTCTTGATCCAAGGTTCTCTTTTTCCTTATCAGAGATTGGAGTTGCTGATGCTAAACCGTCTGGAAGAATGAATTTAGGACTTGGTAATGCATTTGTAGTGACAGCAGTAAATGATGTTGCAGATACTTTTGTTTTTACAGTGAATATTCCAAGATGATTATTATTTGCATCAGTTACCTGAAACTTCTGACCACTTACAAGTCCATGTCCAGAAACTGTAGTGAATGTAGTTACTGTATTACTAAAACTTGGTGTTCCATTAATATTAATAGATGGGCCAAGGTTAACTACATATTGATCAATTTGTGGACGTGCAGATGTTGCTGTCAATGCAACTGCTACTTTTGTGGTAGATGGAATATGATCGATTTTATAAAGTGCGTCATTCGCAGTTCCAACACCAGTTATATTAACTACATCACCTATGTTTGTAGAAATACCTGATGAACCATGAGCATTAGTTATTGTAAGTTTTGCAACTGTGGTGCCAGATGTTCCTCCAATAAATTGCCTATCAATGTCAAGTGTTTCTGTTGTATATGCAGATCCACCTTCTGTGACCGTAGCAACACCAACTGTGCCACCAGAAATTATGACAGTTGCTCTCGCACCATGCCAATCAGTAGTCCCTGAATTAAATAATTTAATATTATGGAATGTGCCATTTGTTAAATTAGCACCTGCTTGACTTATCGTACCATGTTTAACTCCACCAAATCCATGAGGCCTATCAAATGTGATAGTAGCAACACCAACATTAGTTGCTGTAAATGCTGTTGATACACCTGTTATTCTTCTAGCATATCCAAAATCCTTTAGGATTTTATCTGTGGTTTCCCTAGTGATACTCTTCTTAAGGTCATCTGTTGCAACATCACCAAGTGGGTTACGTTTTGCAAATGATACAGATGATTGTGGATTAGAATCATTATTATCTCGATCTAATTGAGGATACAAGTCAACAACATTCTGTCCATACTTAATATCTGTAAATTCCTCACTAATTGCATTGTCTGCATGCAAGACAAATAAATGATAGATACCATCCTGAGTATCCTTAATGAATGGAGTTATTGTTTCATTTCTATAAATGTAGAGATTACTCTTCAAATCATTCCTTTCAAATCTAGGAAGTGTTATAGTCTTAGAAGCATCAGTTGTTGTATCACTTGTAAAATTACCTATTGAGTGAGTAACTCCTTCAGTATCTTGAGCACTATATGTAAATGTTTTATCATCTACCACTGTTGCAACAGTGAATGATCCATTGAATCCTTTATCAAATTCACCTGTTGATGTTCCATTTACATCATTATCCTTACAGTTCTTAACAAATATTCTTTCACCAACTTTCAGATCATGAGGTGCAACTGAAACAACAGTAACTACATCAGATGCTTCAGAAGCTGTACTAATAAATCTTATATTACGTTCAAAGTCATAATCATTTTCATTTAAGTTCTGTAAGATCTTAGAGTTATCTGATCTAATACCTGTTGTACTAGACTCCTGTAGAATAAATCCTTCCTCTGGATTCTTAGCATTTTTACTTTCTTTTGGTACAACAACTCTTAACTTATAGATTTTCTCATCAAGAGATCTTTCATCAGGAGTTCTTGTTATAAATCCAGCAGGAGTATTAAGTCCTAAACCACTAAATCCTGACAAATTGGTGGTTGACGCTGTAGGCCCTAACTTAATAATACTTGTTTGGATGCCACTATTAGCATTTACAGTAAGATACCATCCACCAACAACTGATATAGCACCAGCACCATCACCAAAGTCAACGTTATGTGAGGTGGCATCAAATTGTAAAGGAGATCCTATGTCACCAGCATCTTTATCAGATACACGACTCTCAATTCTAAGTTTAGTTCCACCATGAACTATCAGAGGGATATCTAAATCTGCATTTGTTTTAGATGATGCTAATTGTATTTGATTACTTGGTGCACCAGCAATTACTATCGCAAAGTAAATTGTATTCTCTGTTAGATTTTCTGGAAGATCTGCATCATCACTTAAAATTCTAACCTTTTCACCAGTAGTTAATTGGTGTGTACCTATGACAAATGTATTATTCGTTGGGCCAGAAGTTACCTTATATTTTTTAACACTTGAAACCTCTCCAGTACTAGCAGATGGCACCTGCATACGAATGGTTGCCTCTGTTATTGCATAATTTTCAGTACTAGCATTTGTATTTGTGAAATCAACAAATAATCTATCACTTGTAGCAGCACCGACACGATAACCTTGAACAGTTGTTGGTGGTACATTATCTAACGTATCAAATCCAAATAGATACAGGCGATTATTAGCATTAATATCTGCTGTTCTTGCAACGTCAAGTCTCTGCCAATCAACGTTTGTGCTGGTTGATGTTATTTCTTTTGGTGCAATGACTTGAGTTATGAAAGCAGCATCATCTTTTGCAAATGCATCTTTCTTAAATCCATCACAAGCAATCGCAAACTGACCGAAGTTAGAGTTAGAGTTAGTAACTGAAGCATCAGCACCTGTCTCTGCATTGAAATGCTTATTAAATCCAATAGCAAATACAGATACAATCTGCATAACTGCATCATTGGTCAATCTAATATGCTGTGTCTCAAATCCTTTACGATATACAGCATCAGAATCTAAGTGGAATACCTGTGTTGCATCCTGCGAAGATGATAAGGTAGATAATTCAGATCCAGTTGATGCAGTTGGGGGTAAAGTTATTCCTTTATAAGTTCTAGAAACTTTATCATACTTAACAAAACAACGGTCATCCTTTTGAAGTGAGATCGCAGTAAACTGAGCAACAACCATTGAACGGAATCCAGTGGCTTTATTACCATCAGCAAGCATACCGTTCATACCATATACTGAACGCAATGATATGTTAAAGATATATGGTGATGCACCTGATACAGTGTCAGTTTCAATGGTTACAGTTCCAGATGCTGAACTTGGATTTGGATCTATATCATCAGGAACAAATGGAAGTAGATAAGTAAATGTTCTTAACCCAGTTACACTCTGAACTTTTGCTGAGATATTATACCTAATATCACCAATACCTTTTACCTTAATTGGTGTTCCAGTTGTAAGTGTATGATCTGCTGTTGTGGTAACAGTAATAATTGAGTTTGGTGTTGAACCATCACCAGATTTAATTGATGCAATGTTAATTGGGTCTGACGCAAAAGCACCAACAATTTCAAATTCAGGTCTTTGAGCTGCAAATCCAGTAGAACTAAGAGGGAATCTATCTTGTGCAAGAATCTCTCTATCAGGAACCTTGTTAAATGCGTTTGATAACTTACTATAGTAAATTGCAAGATCAGTTAAAGCAAAACGATCATCAAGGTTTACACCATCTGCATACTCAAAACAAGTAAGTTTATGGTGAGAAAAAGTTGGTTTTGATCTATTTGCTGTAGAGAAATCAGAACTGTCTGTAAATACCAATCCAGATTCATCTCCATCAAAGATAGAGAATTGCCAGAAGTAACATGTACCAGTAATCCTGAATAACGCACTTGTAGATACTCCTGTATCTGTAGGGTTTGGAACATACTTTGGTCTTATCTTTGTCTTTCTTAAATCTAGTCCAACAAGTGATGTACCACGAGGAACAATTACACCACCATGAATACTATTAAACTTGTAAAGGATATTATCTTCTTGTGTTAAATCAAATACCGAAGTTAAGTTAAGCGATAAAGTTTCTGATGCTGTAGTTTGTGTGCCATTTGATCCTGATCCATCAGGTGCTACTGCCTTTGCTACACCACCTACATTTTTTATACCAAAACCAGGCCTATTATCTACAGGATGTTCTCCGGGAAAAAGTAATATTGTGGTCTTCTCGATTAAATCGTTATTATTTCCTTCTAGGTACGAAAATCTAGCAGATTCAAGTAGGGCTCTTTGAATCGTTTTGAAGGGTTGTGCTAATGAATTACCCTGATTTGAAACACTATCCGTTGCGTCTATGTCATTCGGATTTACATAGAGAATTCTACCCTCGGTGTTCTTTATAAAATTCTCTAACTTATTGAGAGGCATCGCTTATCTACAAAATATGTCTTCTTTCTATTTATCGTCTTTTTCGTTCTGGATTTCAGCACGAATCTCTGCTTTTCTCGCTGCTGCTTTTGCTGCTGCTTGCTTTTGCTCAGATTTTCTTTGAATTAAATCTTTAGTTGCAATATCTCCAGAGTGAACTTTTCTTTCAGGTTTTTTGACTTCTCTGGGTTCTGAATCTTGTTTAAATTTTGCGACAGCAGCTTTTTGCCTGTCACGAAGTGCTGCTACCTTATCTACATCTTCTGCAAATTGATTAAACTTTTTCATTGGAATCTGATGTTGGTTTTTTTCTAGTTCTAGTTTTTCTTTTTCTTTTAGTTTTTGGTTTAGTAACTATATCTGAATATTCTATCTCATCTTCTAATAAGAAATCATGACATACACCTAGTACATCCATAAATTCTTTCGTTGAATCACATTGCACTATTTGGCTATGTCCTTGATCACTAACTATACGAAAAGTACGTTTACATACATCAATAACTACACTATCAACGTAGGCGTTGTCATGCATGGACAGTCTCCCATTTCAAGTATCATAACATATATAGGTAATTTTGTCAACCTCACCAAGGGAGTGCCTTATCTGTAGTAGTACGGTTGTCAAATGCAATCAATTCATTAATTCTAGATATATTACTAGCCTTAACCTTAGAAGTAGAAATACCTGAAGAAACCCATCCAAGAACAGCACTCTCAGTTAAATCTTCATATACCACAAATCCAGATGTAGAAGTAGTAATGCCAGATGTTGTTAAAGTAAACTCTTCAACACCCTCCCATTTATATTTTGAAGGATTAGAATCATCACTAGAGGATATATTAACTTTTACTATACCAACAATATTATCACTATTAGCAGTAAGAACCTCCATTAAAGTAACTGTATTTGTATGTGTTATAGCCATAATTCAATTAATCTATAAAATTATTTAGGATAAGGTGATCATTTACTACAACATAATCCAAATCGGTTTTATTTAATATATCAACAGCGTTAGATATTGTAGATAGTATAGGTTTACCCCTAGTATTGAATGAAGTATTCAATAATACATTCGTATCAGAAATCTTACCAAACTCAGTAAGTAACTCATAAAAATGTGAATGAGATTCTTCTGTCACAGTCTGAAGTCTTGCTGTGCCATCAACGTGTGTGATAGATGGAAGAGTATTTACTTTAACCTTAACAGCAAAACTCATGTACTCCATGTTTTCAAAATCTCTAGATTCAAAATACTTATGAACATCTTCTTTCTTACAGAAAGGTGCGAAGGGTCTGTATGATTCCCTATGCTTGACTTTAGAATTTAATATGTCCTTCATATTAGCAATATTAGGGTCACATACAATCGAACGATTACCTAATGCACGAGGCCCAACTTCCGAATCACCATAGATCAATCCTATTATTTTACCATCCTTTAGTAATCTAGCAATATCTTTCTTAGTAACTTTCTTAGTTTCATAATCCTTTAATTTATCCCTATCAAGTAATGGTAATCCATTATATGTGACATCAACTCTCTCTTTCGGTGTCTGATAACAAAACATATGTCCTAATGATAATCCACCATCATGAGGATTGGGTGGAACATATACTTCTCTCTTATACCTGTCCTTTATCTTCTCATTAATAATAACATTCAACGCACATCCACCAGTAACTATCAATGGTATATTAGAATGATACTTATCCAATTCTTCAAATAATATATTCTCAAGAGTTTTTTGTATTGTTGCTGCAAGATTTTTGCCACCATTTCCATCATAAAAAATTCCATTGTTTATCTTATCTAAAATCTTCCCATCTCTTGTTATAAAAAATTGACGAAGATGTGGTAACATTTTTTCTTTTACAGTTCCATATCCAGCAAGTCCCATCAATTTACCAGCATAAGATCTTCTAGTTCTACTTCTTTCTGTAATCTGTTTAATTAAAGATGCACTTTTCCAATAACCCATACCCATATTAATTGGGATCTTATCTAATAAAGTTACTCCATTAGGATTTCCTGAATAAAAATTAAAATATTCATGTTCTCCACCACCATCATAAGATAATATTAAAGCCTCTTTGTAAGGTG
>TARA_R100001443_G_scaffold28822_3_pt1 | contig 19146 bp, 15 predicted proteins | sample TARA_R100001443 | Tara Oceans TARA_R100001443 (sample SAMEA2622142) | marine metagenome | biome: marine biome (ENVO:00000447); feature: deep chlorophyll maximum layer (ENVO:xxxxxxxx); material: "saline water (ENVO:00002010), including plankton (ENVO:xxxxxxxx)" | depth 50 m
TCGGTTAAAAAAGCTGGGACTAAATCATCGGGTCGCCCTAAAAGACAACCTGCGTCGGTTAGAAAACGTGACAGTTTAAGAGAGTTACCCTCGTTCCCTAAATTTGTTGAAGGTACGAGAGAGTCAGGTGGTCCAGTTGTTTTGGGTGATAGATTAGATCAAATCTTACGACCCGTGAAAAGTTTTGCTTCTGATGCGAATGAAATATATAAACGTGGGGTTGAGTTTAATGTCGATTTGTATACGCCACTTGATTCGGGTCAACCTGGTTTTCCTGAACCGTTTTCTGCTTTTGATGAGTCAGGTAGACGTAAGTCAGAATCCAATACGGGTGTGTTTTTTGCGCCTGGTGTTACAGGCAAAGAATTTGAGGGTCAGGGTCCGCTTACAGATCAAGGACAAATTGATAAGATTAACGACGCGTTGGCTCGTGCGTCAGAGGATAGACAAGAGGCGGAAGATCGACTTTCAAACATGGAAAGAACGGGTGCTGACGCGGATAGAATTGCTCAGGGTCGTCGAGATTTGATTCAAGCCCAACAAGTGTATACTCAGTTAGTTAATATCAGAGACAAGACGCTACCGAAGCGACAACGATTGTTGGATCTGTACGGAAAGATGTCGCAGTAACTGGAGTACCCGTGGCCGAAACTACCCCGCAACCTGAATCAACTGAGCCACCTCAACCGTTTGAAGAAACGGAAGAGCAGAAAAAGAAGTTTGATAAGTTAAACACACAGTTAAACCTTACTTCTATTGGAATGATTTTTGCGGCTGAGCGTGATGCAGCATTGTCTATGGACGCTGATCAGGCTGAAGCAAAAATTAATCGCGGTGAGGCAATTGTTGATTTTGACGCGGCACTTAAGATTGCGGAAAGAAAGACAGGTTTGACCCCGACTGAAACCGTTGAGGCTGCGACGTTTCAAAACATTCCGATTCAAGAAATGTTTGTGCGGATCACACAGGCGGGTGAGCCTGTTAGCGACGTCGTTAAGTCATATGAGGCCAAACGCGCGGAAGTTGGTCTGACACCTCAGCAACGTAGAGTAAAAAAACGTCAGTTTAGTATTGCGACACGTGGTATTCAGCGCATCGAGGCTGGCGAAAAAGAACTCGATCCGCAGATAAAAGAGCAAACCTTGACTCGTTTGCGTGGGATGTTTGATCCTGAAAAGCAACCACCAAAAATTTATACTGGTGACGCCGCACTTGGCGAGGCTGAAGATGCTGTAATTAAAATGGGTCAGCCTGGGTACAATCGGATCGAAAAACTTGCGAATCGTATTACTGACCCCGAGATTGCAGACGACCCTGAAAGGGCTCAAATGCTGCGAGACATGTTGGCTGACCTGGGGCCACCTACTACGGGTGCGATGGTCCGAGAAGCGGTCTCTGATAATGCGCTAAACGAAATGTTAGGCAAGCTATCCACGTATGATCTAAACAAGCAATCGACCGATAGGAACATCAAGCGGGGAACTAAAGAATACGAAGACCTTAAAAAGACGGTCTACAAGAACGCTTTATACGAAGCGACACTGCTGAAGACGGCGAATAAGTTTTTCCCTCCCATGTTTGTTTCGTACGACATGATTGACCCCTTGGGTAAGTTTTCTGACCCTGCGTCAGACAGGGACACATCGTGGATTAAAAAGATGGTCGATGCTGCCAGTGAGGTTCGTGTCGAGGTTGTCGGTCTTGATCGCAAGGGTAGCCCTATTTATCGGTTGACCCACCCCACGTGGCACGTTTTTGAGATGGCTGATTCTGCGCAAGCTGCTGTTGCTGGTGTGGTTGAGCGTTTGGCTCGTGGTCCTGAAGATGAGCGCCTGGTGGATGCTTTTGCTGAGGGCGCTTTAGAGGGTGTTCGTAATCGACGGGATTTCCTCAAGGCCGCGATGTCGACTGAGATGGCCTCCAATAGCAAATTGGGTGCTGCGGCTGCTGGTTTTGGTGGATTTGCTGCGGCTATTCTTACTCCTGATCTTTTTATGGGTGCGGCAGCAGTTGCTCGGGCGACGAAAAAAGTTGCTGTTGCCGCAAAAAATGTACGTGCATTTAAGGCGATGGCACCGGCATTGATTGATGAGCTTGGTGATGGCGCTGAGACGTTGGCAAAAGCTGAGCAGATCATTGGTGATGGTGTCGCCGACGCATTGAGTGCGGGGAACTATGACGAAGCGTTGAGACTTTTAGACGAAGCCAAAAAGTTTGCGTCTGATTCAGACAGGTTGATTAGTCAAGCACGTAATACCAGCGAAGATATGGTTCGTGTTGTGGATCAACTAGACCAAGATATTGCTCGTAGACTAACGGACGAAATACCTGAAATGGGTATTGTTGAAGGTCGACGATTGGCGGCTAAGATTCCAGGTGCTTTTGGGGCTACGGCGGAAAATTTGCACCCCAGTGTCCGTCGGGTTGAGTTGCGTGGATCTACGTTGGATCAACCTGTACCGTTTCCTGAGTTGTTCAACACACGGATGTCGATTGAGCACCTGCAGGATTCGATTCGATTACTGAAAAAGGGTGACATTAACGAGCAGTTTCTTATCGCCTACGTAGATGAAGCCAATAAATTTAGCTCTTCGTTAGCGTCACTTATGTCCGACGCAAAAGTTGGTACGCAGACCGCAGGGTTGTCTGCTACTCAAAGACAAGCCTCAGTGGACTTGATTAATTACCTGACACGATACGAATCAACGCGTTTACTAAGAGACGATCCGAATGCGTGGGCGAGTAAAGTAAAACGCCTCGCTGCAAATTTACCGTTTGATCCAGATGATTTAGCGGCAAATCGTAAATTTTTATCCGGGTTAGACAAAGCGATTACGGAAACGTTAGCGTCAACGAAATCATTGAAGTCTAAGTTGAAGACTACGGTCACGATAGCTGACGCAACTGAGGCTACAGCAAAGGCGACTAAAGCCTTGCGGGGTCAGTTCGAGTCTCGTGCCGCTGCTATGGCGTTTGTACGAGAGAAAGTAGCTAAGCAGGCAAACATTGAGGTCGATCCTTTGCTTGTTCCGTTGACCGAAAAGCATAAAGCGATTGGTCGAGAGGGTTTATCTCCCGAGGGGCTTAGCTTTTTACGTCAGATTGAAATCGCCGTTCCTGGCCTTAAGGGTGATGACGCATTGCGCATCATTAAAATCGAGGATCAGAAAGCTCGTAAGTGGGCCAAGACAAATAACAGCACTGTAGGTAAGTACTATGAAGAGCAGTTTCGACTCTCAAATGTGGTCGAGGGTCCTACTACGGCTACTAAGCCACCCCCAACACCGACTACACCAACTCCTTCTCCTGCACCAACTCCAGCACCAAAACCACCACCAACGGCAGGACCGAAGCCTACCGCCCCTACGCCGACGCCTAAGCCTTCAACACCTGCGCCGAAGCCTGCTCCACCTGAACCACCAACGCAGGTACCTTTACCTACTACTTCTGTTTCTCAGGGTTCCAATAAAGCGGCGTTAGGCTTAGTTGACGACATCATAAAAACGGCGCAAAGAATTGATAGCCCCGGTGCTTCGGAACTTGCCTTTCGTTTAGGTCGTGAGAAAAAACGACTGAGTAGTTTGCCGATAAATGAAATTGGTCCTGCTGTTGCTGGTTTGGTACAAAAACGACTTGTGGGTCAATATGGTAAGGGTGATTCAGTCGAAGTTGTTTTAGGCAGTCTTGACGACACAGGTGAGTTGGTAAGTAAACTTCGTCAGCTTCAGGACCTTGGAACACAACGAGCACCAACAAGTACTCGCGGCGCGTTTGAAGGTCCTGTAGGTAGTGCGCCGAAGCGCGTTGAGTTGGATGGTGTTGCTCCCAAGGATTCGATAATCGATGGGAAGACGCCTCTTGAGCGACGACTCGAACCGAATGAAGTGCACAGATACGACATAATCAGATCACAACCACCGGAACCAGGTCTTAGCTCTGAAGTCTTATTTAACCATCTTATTGGAGTTGATGACGGAATTGAGGTTCTTGAATTTTTGTTGCGTCATGGTGAGTTAGATTCAACACGCGCAATCGCGAAAAGAATTTTACCTGTTTTGAAGCGTGAGTTTAAAGACGAAAAACTCAACTTCAAAATTGTTCACGGGTCTAATTTTCGTCGTGGTGTACGCGGAGATTATACAGATGCTACAGGCTCAGTAAGAATTCGCGGCGAAAATATTTTTAGTCGTACAGATGATCGATTCCCTGATCTAACTGACACTGGTTTGAATGAGGGGACGATTTTACATGAACTAATTCATGCGGCGACGGTACGTTACATTCGAGGAAATCCTAGTTCAAAAGAAGTTAAAGCACTAAAAAGTTTAAGTGGTGAAATCAAAGCTGGACTACAAAAGCTCCTGGATGACACACCCGATTTACCTTTAGACGGTAGTGCTGAAAGAGCTTTACTTGCTGAACAACGAAAAGATCTTGTCCATCGATTAGGTAAGTGGGACAGTTACTTCGGTACGCCAGTTGAAATGGTGACCTTTACACTGACGAACCCTAAATTCCAAGAAATGTTGCGGACCATTAAGGTTACACCGAAACAAAGTTTGTGGAACAAGTTTACTCGAAAAATTGCTAACATTTTTGGTATCAAAGCAGGTGACGAAGAGTCTGCTTTTGCTCAAGCAATTGTTGCGACGGAAGACATTATTCGTGCGTCTTCTAAGCAATTTGATCGCCCCCTAAGAGAGTCTTTATTCGAACTAACAGCAACTCAAAAGCTTAGAAACACCAACATATTCCGTTATGGTGCGTCAACCGAAGGTTTAAACAACGGTAACTTTATCGAGGTAGAGATAGTCACCCCAACACGAGGGGCGTCCTACCGGAGTAGACTTGGCCCCAGAGAAATGCGCGTCAGGAGTATTGAGCTTTCAGATGATGTTAAAAATACTGGTTTGGGTACGGAAATATATATTCGGGCTTTGCGCAAGGCTCAAAATGAGGGTGCGGCTTTTGTCAGCGATGTAGGTCCGAGCCCTGATGCTTTACGGGTTTACGGTACGCTTGAAAGGTACGGGATTAAATTCCGTCGTCGTGGCGTTCCTTCGGGAATGACGGCTGAAATTTCAGACCAGTTGTTTATTACTGCTGACGATCTGAAACGGATTGACCTTCAAGATGTGTTGAATCAACATGTCGCACGAAAGACTCCATCGGATGCAGTGTTTTCTATGGTGCCGAATGTGGCATCTAATCGAGTCGTAGTTGAGCGATTAGACGACGGTCGAATCTTTTTGCGGGCACTGACAGATACTGCAACTGCTGATGACTTTATTCGTGCCCTTGGCTCCGCTTCTCGCCGTAATCTTGATGAGTCCGACATGAAAGCTCTCGTAGCTTGGTTGGGCACTAAGGGCGTTAAGGTCAGTCACAATGGTGCCGTGTTTACCGCCAAAGATCCAGCGACCATTGAGCGTGCGGAAGACGAGTTTGCAAGTGCGTATTTAACTTACGTTCGATCTGGCCGGGCGGATAAACCAGAAATTAAAGGCGCGCTGAACAAAGCCTCTGAGTGGTTGAAGGATACATATGCGGCTGCGACGGGTCGAAGTGTTGGTGGCCCACCTCCTGGTATGGATCCTACATTGACGAAAACGCTCGACAAGATGCTACGTCGTCCGTCAGATCAAGTTTCGTTACCCAACATTTTTAAAATTACGAAAGACGCTTTGTTTTCTACCAGCGTCAAGGGTACTGAAATCGACGTCGGTCAAGAGATTCTGCGCGTGACATATCGTCTGGGCTATCCAATGGCAGAAGACGACCTTTCAAAGCAGATGACTAAAGCGGCAAAACTGTACTCTGAAGGCAAAAAAGATCAGGCAGTAATCAAACTCCCTGGCCCAGTTTCATTCGGCGGTCGGTCAGCAAAAGATGAGTATTCGTTAGACGAGATCATTAAGATTCAAAGTGAGCTTGAGTCAGCAAAACTTTTGGACATGTCAGACACTTCTTTGTTGCCGCTGGGCGGGGCTCATCGAGGTGTGGGTGAGAGGAACGCGTCGGAAATTGTGGAGCAGATCGTTCACGGTAGTCGGGCTGGTGGCGTATTCAAAAGCCTTTACTTGGGTGGCGATGCGTATGCCGACATGAGAAGTTTGCCCTTGATTGTTCGTGAAGCAATTCAGGGTGGTGCTCGAAAGGTGCAGCAGGCTGTGGGTGAGACGATCACGTTGGTTACAGAGAAAGACGTCACCAACCTCATGCACTACCTGACGGGTAAGGCAGCTATTCAGTTTGCTAAGGGTGGTCGGTCGGCTGTGAGTGCTGGTCATGACTCTATGGGTGATGTTGTCGATAGTTTACGTAAGTACTTTGAAGCGGTGGCAAGCACCCCTGAAGGTGAGCGTAAGTTAGAAATCGTTTCGGACTTTTGTCAATTGGTGCGTGAGCGGGGTAGCAGCGCCAAAGCTATTACTGAGATTAAAAACCGTGGATATGACCAAGAAGAATTAATGGCCGCGTTTAGTGAGATTGTGCGTGGCAAGAAAGCAAATCGGTTTTTGCGCGAGACATTCCAGGCCGCAGGATTCAAAGCTGACGATGAGGCCCGCTTGTTACCGGAGTACTTTACTCAAGCGCGGTATGGTTCGTCCGGAACACAAGATGCTGGTGGTCTGCTCGAAACGATGCTGTACTACGCAGATCGTGTACCACGAGAATACAAAGGTAAGGGTCAACTGTTCTCTGAGCGATTGGCCGCAGAGGGTATGGATGCCCAGCGATCTGAAGCAACATTCTTGCGATTGTACGAAGATCTGAACACAGTATTTAAAGACGACTCAAACGTTTCTAACCGCGTGGCTATTTTGATCGCGGCTCATGGTCACGCAAACAAGGCTAAAATGGAATGGGTCGGCATGGGTATCGCTGCCGACGAAAAGCTCAACAAGAGTATCAACCGATATTTCTTAGGTGAGTTTGTTGCCGATGAAGACATTGCTCAGGTAAAACGATTCTTCGAAAACATGGGTTACAACCCGAATATGGTTGAAGCTTTTGACCTTTACGGACAAAAGATGTTTATTCCTGCCCAAGCTCGTAAGCGTTTGTCGATGGCGTTGGATCAAGCAATGGACCCTGCAATTCGTAAGCAGGTGGGTGGAGACTTGTGGGACGCGTTAGCCGAGCCAGAAAACATTATACGCGCTGGTGTATCTGGTAAGAATGAGTCGGCAAAAATGACTGCGGCGTTGTTTTACCGCTACCTTAAAACACGAATGGTTCGGGGTCACTACATCCTTAAGGCCAAGTATTTTTGGATGAACACATTCGATCACTTTAATCAAACTGCACTACGTTGCGGGTACAGCACAGCGTTGGTATCTACGACACGCATGGTTTCTCAGAACCTGTTGTCTAACAATATCGGTCAAGCGTTTGTTGCTGCCGCACGCATGATGGGCCGTGGTCAGAGTGTTGAGGATGTTCGTCGGGTACTTCAAAGCTTTGGTGACGAGGGCGCAAAATGGGCGGGCAAACTGACCCGATCGTCGAAATGGCACATTAGCGTCAACGATGTTTTGCGGGGTGGCGACACGATTATTATGGTCGGTGGTCGACCCTACAAAGCAAACGATTTGCGTCAGCAGTTTTTGGAAGCTGGTATTTTTGCCTCGTTTGATACGAGTCAATTGGGTACGAAAATTCAAAACGTCGGCAACTTGTTCCTGGACGAGGTTGCGAAAAGCACTTCAGGTAAGACCCGCAAGATGTTTAAAGACATCAAAGATGACATTAAAGGGGCATCAGAAGATATTGCTGAGGCGTGGTCGGAGCGCGAGCGTTTGGGATTGGCGATAACCTTAATGGAGAAAGGTCTCGATCCTCGTACAGCGGCTCGGCTTACGATTGATGCGCTTTACGATTACGCAGGTAGCATGTCTAAGGGGGATCGAAACTTCCTCTTGAACCTCTTCTTCCCTTTCTGGGCTTTCCAGAAGAACGCAAACCGCCATATTTTCGATACGATTTTTAGTCCTGAAGGAGCGTACCGTTTAGGCGTAATGCGCAGGTTCCATGACAAGGGGTCGGATGTAGCAAGTGAGTTGGCGTACTTAGCTTCGGTAGATGAAAACGGTGTCGATGTTGATGCATTGCCTCCTGATCTCAGGCAAAGCTACTTTGCACTTAAAAAGCAAGTGTACGAAAGACTAAGTGTCGACGGTCAGGTGCCGCCATTAGTGCGCCATGAGCTTCGTATGTTTATTTCAGGTTCGCTTTATGGCTACCATGGCGGTCAATTATTGGAGTCAACAACACCATTAAGTGACGAGATTTCGGCCATAGCGGACGATCTACGGGACGAAAAGACTGGCGAGAGAATGCCGATTGATCGTCGCGCTCTTGCGTCTTACTACGTACCAAGAACAGATCGATCATCTTTGCCCGGTTACTATCGCGACCGCATATCGTTGCGGTTCCCGTACACGCCGTCAGACTACGAAGAGACTGTTCGCGATCCTGCTGTGCCAGGAGAGTTTAACGACACGATGAAAACGTGGTTGGATCTATACCGCGCGAGGAATGTCGATGCCCCATACGTGGGTCTGTTTATACCTGAGGCAACTTATGTCGCGGCGTTCAACCACATGACCTATTTGACGTCTTCGATGATTATGACAATGCAAAAAATCGAAGACATGGGTGACAGTTGGTGGTCCGATGAAGATGATGGCTCAGACGCGATCAATCCGTACACAGGTTTGTTGGCCTTGGCTACACCAGAACGAGCGCCAATTTTGTCTGACCTCCAAGCTGAATTAGGTCTCGGCGGTAATCAAGTGCCGCGAAAAATGGCGTTCGCAATGGTTTACACGGCTCAAATGTTCAACATGGATATTCTTGAGATCGATGAAAAAGACGATCCTTTTGACGTATTGAATAAAATGCAGCGAGCCAAAGACGAGGGTGAGGAATTTGAGTTGCCGCTTTTGGGTACCGACAAGAAGATCAAACCCGGTATGCGGTATTACTTAATGCCGGGTGTGGCTCAAGCGGCTTTCGTTAACAGTCCGTTTGGTGAAATGAACGATCTTTTGTTAAAGTTAGAAAGAACTGCACCGGAAAAAGCTGCGGGCTTACAGGGTCGATTGCAGCAAGTTGCTCGTGGACTTACTGGACTTGAGATTAAGGATGTCTCAAGAAGTAAGAGTGCGGCACAAGAAATGTTCCGCGCCAGAAAGGAAACCCCACAAAAAGTAATCAAGAAAGCACAATCGAGGGAAAAACTCAAATAGCTTTAATTCAGGTACATATACTATGTGTTACCGTTTTAATGTTACAATAGCCGCAGATTTTGCGTCAGGAGCTTTAGGATGAGCATAAATCAATTTACTCGCTATGGTTTTGCTGCGGCAGACGACCGTTCAATTTCTGGTTCGTCGTTTACTACGCATGAATTGACCGTTGATTCGGACATACAGTTTAGCTCGAAGGTACCCTCGTCAGCGTTTTTGGGCTCAATTGAATTTCAACTTACCGGTATTTCTGACGGAGATGAGCTTACTATTTTTCTGTGTCGGGACTCAACAGGTAATGTTCCGTTGACTTCGCAGCATTTAGAGGGCGCGACACAAAGAGTCACGACAGGAATTGGTTCTGCTACTTCTGGTGGCTGTAGCTTTACGATTAACAAAGACTTTCATTTCGACGATATTGTAACTGGTGCAACGCAGGGTAGCCTATATGTTGCTGCTAAGTGTTTATCGAGTGCTGGTTCTGCGGCACCATGTACGGCAACTGCAATTCGCCTTAACTGGAGAGGATAATGAGTAACCTGGTCGGTAATGTATTTGACGCTTCGGTTAAAGCTGATGCATCTGGGAATGTGGAAATTAGTGGTGATTTGACGGTAAGTGGAACTACCACAACCGTTTCAACTACGAATACCGTCATATCCGACAAGCTTATTGAATTGGCGAACGGGACTTCAGGTTCACCAAGCGGTGATTCTGGCTTGGTCATTGAGCGTGGTAGCTCCAACAACGTGTTTATTGGGTGGGATGAAAGCCTGGACACAGTCACAGTCGCTACCGGCTCTTTCACAGGTGCCAGTACTGGTGATCTTTCACTAACGGATGCCGCACTAAAAACTGCGGCTATCACAGCATCCGGCGACATCTCCACAACCGGAGAGGTGAAGACCGCCAAGGTTTCATTCACCGATGGCGACGACGCAATCACAATCGCTGATGGTGGCGGCATCACAGCCAACACCAGTCTGACGCTCGCGAGCGGTGCCACGGTTTCTTCGATTAAAGACGAAGACGCAATGGGGTCAAACAGTGCAACTGCACTGGCAACTCAACAAAGCATCAAGGCGTATGTTGATTCGCAAGTTGGTGGTTCAGGGAACATGGACAACTGGATTCTGGAGGACGACGACGGCACCGAAGTCATAGTGTCCAACGGCAAGGAAGTAAAGTTCATTGGATCGGGCCTTACAACCAACTTTACAGATACCTCTGATGGTAGTAATCTTGATCCGTTTGATCTTACGTTTACTGTGAACGCAGCACAGACCGGCATCACATCGGTACTAAACAACAGTCTTGTGGTCGGCTACGGTTCATCTGATGCAAACATTAACTTTGCTACTGACAATGAGATTAACTTTGACATTGATGGTACGGCACAGATTGTTCTAAAAGACGGTGTGCTTGAGCCTGTAACGGATGCAGATATTGATCTTGGGTCATCCAGCAAGCAGTTCAAAGACGGCTTTTTTCACGGTACGCTGGAAGCAGATGCTATCACTGTTAACGGATCAGCACTGGCCTCATCAGCGACGACCGATACGACTAATGCATCAAACATCGGGTCTGGAACTTTGAACGCTGCTCGCATGGCGGCGGCTCAAACAGCTATCACGTCAGTCGTGAACACCAGCCTTGAGATTGGTCGGGATGAAGACAACCGCATCAAGTTTGGTACAGATAACCAGATTATTTTTGAGGTTGATGGTGGCGACAACGTCATCTTTAAAACTAGCGGTGAGATTGAAGCCACGTCACTTGATATTAGTGGTGATGCTGACATCGACGGAACGCTTGAAGCGGATGCGATTACGGTCGGCGGAACTGCTCTCAACACAGTCATCGCAGGTGTAACCGTAACAAACGCCACCACGGCTGCGGTAGCCACAACGGTAACCATCAGTGACAACGAATCTACGAACGAAGAGAACGCCGTAATCTTTACTGCGGGCGGTGACGTTGATGGTGGCAACATCGGCCTTGAGTCTGATGGAGACTTGACGTACAACCCGAGTACTGGAACTTTGTCGGCCACGATCTTCAAAGGAAACGTTGATGCGGTTGACGGAGACTTTGACGGCACACTCGAAGCTGATGCAATCACAGTTGGTGGAACGAACCTACTGACGGGCGGAGTTGTCACCTCTCTTGGAACCATCACCCAAGACACGGTGACGTTTACATCGGCCAACGCAAACGACCCGTTGGTCCAAATCAAAAATACCACCAACGACGCCAACGGTCCAATCCTCGTTTTGGAAAACGATCGAGGCTCAAACAACGGCGCTGACAACGATGTCTGCGGAATAATCGAGTTCAAAGGCACTGACGACGCCTCGGTTCAAACTACCTTTGCTATGGTATCCACAATCGTAAAGGATGCAAGCAATAACGCTGAAGGTGGGGAGTTTGGGATTGAGGTTGCGAGTCACGATGGAGGCATGCACTTTGGCCTTAAAATTACTGACGGTGACGCTGATGGTGAACTGGACGTTGAGATCGGTAGCGGCATCAACTCAGTAGTTACCGCAAACGGCTACTCAAAGGCACTAAACGGTTTTCTTGTACCAGAGCAAAAGTCTGTACACATCGAAACTCCGATGCTGGCTACAGCCGATCACACAGCAACAGGTATCACAACATTGATGACCGCCAGCGAAAACATTGCTCAAGGTGATTTAGTGTACGTGTCAGGCAATGGAACGATTGGTAAGGCCGATGCAGATGCTGTTGCTAAGATGCCCGCGATTGGATTGGCAGTAGCGGCTATCAATCAAAACCAACCAGGTGCGATTCTCCTTCAGGGGATGTTCCGTGATGATTCATACAACTTCACCGCAGGAAATCGATTGTTTGTCCACACAGATGGGACGGTAACAGCGACTGCCCCAAGCGGAAACAATGATGTTGCCCAGGCTGTGGGTGTAGCCCTTAGTGATGACGTTATCTACTTTAGTCCTGACATGACTCTGGTGGAGATCACTGCTTAATGGGTGACATCAACCAAATAAATGATGTCGCTGCGGCGAATATCAACCAAGTCAACGATGTCGCTAAGGCAAACATTAGCGAGATAAACGATCAGGGTGTTCCCGCTTCTGGAGCTACGGCAGCGACTCGTTGGGTTGTCGGCATGACCAGTGACAGGATTGGTTATGCGGCAAATAGTAATCGAACAGCTTGGACGTTTGTTGATTCGGTACAAAGCTCTGGTGAGCCGGACGCAATTGATCTTGGGTATGGAAAAGATAATAGCGGTAACGGCATTTATGTTATCGCTCGAATCTCAACGAATAAAGAACTTCACGTCAGCGGAACAGACATCACAAGCGATGGTGAGTGGACTGCTATTGACCTTGGTGACGACACTAGCAGTCCAGATTCTAACAACGATATTGTAAGTGTTCGTTGGCGAGCAGCATCTAATGGTGCGACCGCAGGAATCTGGATGGTGGTTGGCCGTCAAACAAACCGACGAATCTACCGAAGTACCGATGGCGGTGCAAACTGGTCAGCTATTGACATTAGCGGCTTAACTGGTCACGCAACTACCCCAAGAATCATGGGTATCGACGGTGATGGCACGGGAAAATGGATGTTCGGTCAAGCGGGTCGCATCTATTATTCTACCGATGACGGGGCTTCTTGGGCTGTATCTACCCCGTTTAGCGGAGAATCAGGCGCAGATGAAGTAGCTACAATTACCGGCATTAAATACACCAACAGTTCTTGGGTCATTGCATACGAAAACAACACAAATCCGTTTGATAACAATACCTATATACGCTCTTGTGCGGCTTCAGATATTACAGACTGGAGTGACGCTGTAGATACTGGTGCCCCCGCAATGGTGTCAGGTAACAACCCAAGCAGAACATCGATTGCGTCTTATCAAGGACGCATTTGCGTTGTGCCGCACAAAACTTCTGTAATCGGTATTGCTGACATTAGCGGAAAAACAATAAGTAACGTGGCGTCGGTTAGCATGACCATGAGTAACGACGACTGCCGAGATGTAGCAACTGACGGCGTTACCTGGATGATTGTCACCGTCGATGGTGATGTGTGGGAAAGCACAGATAATGCCGCTTCATGGTCGAAGACACTCGACAATATGGGCGCTACCAATGATACCAACGGTATTTCTGGTGATGATTCAATCACAGTAACACCCAATGTTTATGGCCCACTCTAATATTTATCACTTGAAACCAAATCAGTTAGGACTTTTCCGTGGCACTTAAACTTGCAAATCTTCCCGCCGACACGTTGCCGTACAAAATTGTATCTGAAAACGACTTCACCGGTTTATTAACTGACATTACTGCTGGTAGTGGTACGCTTCATTACATCAAATTTAAAAGCACCGCAGTTACCGCAAACAATCAAGTAGGTCAAAGCTACTATGTGAAAATCTCATTTAGTTCTTCTGCGATTACAGTTGGCACGTCAACACCTGACATGATGTTTCAGATTACTGGGTCTACGGCAGGGGTCGACGTAGCCATACCGTTACCTGGCGGGATTCCTTTTAGTGCTTTGAGTCTTTGGGTGGTAGACTCTAATGCAGACAACGCTACGACACGGACGGCACCAAATGCGGGTGTCGTATCTTTTACCGCAGTCACTTCTTAGGAGTTTGAAATGGCCGTCAATACAACAACCATTGCAGCACGATTAGCTGAAACACTTATCGTCGATTTAGTCGCGGACTCAAGTAACGGTGAAGAGAATATTTTTTCGGGTACAACTTTGGCTAACAAACTGTACGAAGTTGAATTAGACAACTCACAGAATGGTTTGCCCGCGTATTTAAAGATTCAGTTTGCCACAAGTTTTAACGCAAACAACGCACCTAACTTACAGTTCTATGCACCTGCTGGTGATAAGGCTTGCTACACTTTTCCCGATGGGCTTCCTTTTACTACGGGGATTAGCTTTGTCGGCTCAACAACCGGTGCGGCTACGGGCGCTCAAACAGATCCAATTGAACCACTCAAAGTAAAACTTCTTGGGGGTACCTGATGCAAGCTTTTATCGACAAACTTTTTTGCTCTCAAAAACGAGTATCTTGGCGACGACTGGCCGTGCTTACTCTCGGAACCGGATTGTTGGCCGCTGGTCTTATTGATTCTGAACAATGGCTTTATCTTAGTCTTGCTTATATCGCTGGTGATTCTGCCGAGAAAGCAATGAGCGCAATCTCAAAGAAGTAATGGATGGCAGTTACACTTACTAGTACAGGGTTTCAGGATGCTCTTGATTACAAGATCATTCAGTGCACCGGTATTGAAGACGCTACGGTACAAACCAACGTAGCCGTATCTTCAGGATCTCTGTACAGCGTAAGTATTGATTCATCCAATACTACAGAGAATGTTTTCGTTCACATCTATGACACGAAAAACACTGCGGCCAGCGAGATTATCTTTCGTGGCGAAACACTAAAAACTAAAACGCTTCAAATTCCTACCGGGTATGCATTTGATGAGTTGAGTTTTCGAGTTTCTGCTGGAAACACTGAGACCGATACTACAGATTTTTCTGGTACGGTTAGCGTCACTTTGGTCTGTTCTATGCGACTTAGAACGCTGACTTTGGTGAACGTCAATAACGTTTGAGGTTGTTATGGCTGCGACAAAAACAACTGCGATTTCAAATTTAGGTGGAATTTTAGTCGTTGACTTTGACTCAGACATTTCTGTCGCGTCAAACGTGACGGGGAACACATCGGGTTCTTTGTTTTTGGTTGATGTTGATAATACTGCGAATGATTCGACATCTGCTTACGTCAGAATCAAAGATGCTGCGTCAGCAAATTCAAGCTCGGCTGGAACTTTGACACCGCATTTTATGTTTGTTGCACCGCCTGGTACTAAGACATCATACGCCATGCCTGAGGGTCAGACTTACAGTGCCGGGCTTTCTATGTGGTGCACAACCTCAAACAATGCACAGAACATTACACCACCGTCAAATGCTGTGATTGTTCGGCTTGTAGCATCGTAGGGGAAGGATGTTTAATATGGAGCCAGTTACATTAATCTCTGTCGCGGTTTTAGCTTCGTTGGGTGTCGGGTTCGGTGCTGGATGGGGATTGAAGCCTGACGCAAGTGTCAAAGCCTTGGAAGCACAGACCGAGGCAATCAAAGAAATGAATAACGGTAACCAGGCGCTCGTCGACAAGGTACAAGAAGTTGCTGTTGAAGAGGCTAAAAGAGAGTCTGAGATTGCGGGTAAACTGACGGACTTGCCGCCCCCCTGTATTAAAGAAGTCGGGGGAGATCCTATGTCATTGCAATGTATGTGGGCGTTGTGTATTCGAACGGGTGAAACAGACAAGCAACGATGTGAGCCGTCTAAGTTGACGGATAAGCTACTCGGGTCTTATAGTTGTACTGAGAATAATTGATTGGAGTTGTCATGGAACTCAAAGATATGGTGGTACCGGGGCTCACTATCGTGTTTGCTGCAGGTATTTCGTTTGCGTCTTTTGAGTCTGCGGCTCAAGATGTAGAGGATGTTGAAAAACGTGTCACTATCCTTGAATCTAAGTCAGGCAAACAAGAAGTGGTTGATGTCAAGATTGAGGGCATTGAAACCCGTCTTGACAAGATGGAAGATATTGTTCAGAAAATGCTGGAGAATCAACAAAAGCAAGCCATCAATATCGCGCAAATCTGCCAAGCCACCAACGCCGATTGTAGTTCATAAAATGCGTCCGATTATTTTAGACTATGTTGAATCGCTGGGTCATGCTGTATTTGAATCAGGTGAGTACAACCTGAACATTATTGGTGTTCGAAGTAAGAACCACCAAGCAAATAGTTTTGATGACCGTATTTGTGTTGTGTTTCGTGATGAGCAGGGGTGGATTACCCGTACCTGGGAATGCACTACTGAGCCAGGTAAATACTGGTTGGAAAATCCTACGAATGTGAATGGTACAGCTATCTTGGTACCCGGCCAGTATCGAGGTGTCTGGAAGATTGACAAGCATCAGGGTAAATACGATGCTTTGTGTCAACGAAACGGTACCGTCAAGACGTATCGAGATGACAACAAAGACGACATTATTGATTTAGATTCTGCGTCAATTACTGAAGGCTACTACGGTATTAATATCCACAAAGCTGGATCGGCATCTACTCAAGTAGACAAGTGGTCTGCTGGTTGCCAAGTATTTAGCCATAGTAAAGACTTCGAAGAATTCATGTCTATTTGCTACGCCGCACGAGAAAAGTGGGGCAACTCGTTTAGTTATACTCTGATTAACGAACCGGAGTTTTGATGGAAGCCCTGGTAGATACATTACTATCAGGGGGTCACTTAGGCGTTTTCGCGGCTTTTTTGGTTTATCAATTTATGGCGATGCAAAAACGTCTCGATAAGTTGGTCGAAGGCTTCCAGGAGCAGCTTGATGAAATTCGTAAAGAGTATGAGGGTCGGTCTGAAAAGATGCGGGAGCGGTACGATCGCGTGATCAAAGAGTACCGAGACACGGCTGACAATCAGTCTAAAGATTTCTTGATTACTCGAACTAAGGTACACAATGACATAGTTGCAAAGTTGGACCGTATATTAGACCGGAACAAGTAGGCTTGTATGAAGTGTGTCGTAAAAGAAGGTTCTGATTGTAAACTTGAGTTAGGCTCGACGATACGAATCTACGATAAGAAACCGGCTAAAAAGGAGACAAAGCCCGTGGCACAAGAAACAAAAGTAGAAGACGCTGCCCCTGCACCGGAGCCCGCACCTGCACCTGAACCCGCGCCAGCACCAGCACCTGCACCTGCACCTGCACCTGTTGAGACTGTTGCAGCACCGGCTAATGTTAATGAGTTGGTAGAATCGGTGGGCGTATCACAAGACATCACAGCAGCAGCAGACGCAGCCAAGTCACTGGGCGGAGACTACGCACCTATGGTGGCTCTTGCTCTTGCGGGCATGGCTGTTGCTGGTGGTTCAAAAGCCTGGAGCTACTACCGTGATCGTGCAGAGCAAAAGCACGAACAGGAAATGCAAAAGCTTAAGATAGAAGCACAGTCACAAGGAATGGAGGGAGAACAACCACCACCTTGTAAGGCTGCAAGCACAAAGATGCAGGCTGAACTGGACGAGCTTAAGTCTAAGCTGAGTGCGGTACAGAAAAAGACTTCGATGATTTCTGCCGACTTTGACGGCGAAGACGTTGAGCGTCAGATTAAACGCATGAAAAAGCGTATTGATGAATTGTTTGAGATTACTGAGCAAAAATGATTGAACTTGCTCTGTTCTTTTTTGGTACGTTCGTTGTCTTACCGGCAGGACTTAGTTTTGTTGTAGATGGTGAAGTGAAGACGAAAAAGAAAAAACCAGAGCCAGTTGAGCAAGTGGTTGAAGAACCTATACCGGAACCGGAACCTGTTTTAGTCGCGAGACTAAAAGCAACCAAAAAGACTGTAGTAACTATTGTGCCTGTATGTTCTGATGAAGGATCAGAAGATCGGTTACGAACTGCCAGTATAGACTTTTTAGAAAACGTTGATGGTTTGCCGGATGAAATCGTATTCGAGGTACAAGATTGTGCTGACGAAGGTGTGGTAGACATCCAGATTGTTGAAACGATAGAGCGTAACCCACCCGAGATTTGATACCTGGGCGGTCAGATTACTCTCTGACTACTCAGTTTTTTTCGGTTTAGGTCGTTCACGCGGAGTGCCCTGACGCTCTGCACGAGACGTACCCTCAGTCGATCGGCTAAACTCACCAGGAGTACCAGGAGTACGAGAACGTCGAATGTTACTGCGTGCAATCTGGCCCTTCTGCTCCGCTTCGGCTATACGGCGAAGATTTTCTTTCAGCATCTCTAACTGGTATGGGTCACCAAACTGACTCTGCGAGACCATTTGCTGAATCTCAGACTCAGATGGTCCCTCAAAATCGTCATAGTCAACCATCTCATCAGAATCGGCCCCACGGCTGACAATCGGGTTAGTCCTATTGGGTAGTTCGTTTTTGACAAGTCGGTTACCTACAAGCTCGTATTTAGCATAATATTGATTCTGAAATACCTGCATAAATCGCTTATGATTATGACCATAACTCATGCCGTCCATCAACAATTGTTTCGACAGGACGAGATCGTCTTTATAATCATCGAACATATCTTCTAATGCCAAATATTGTGCGCGCATGGTTACGTGGTCAGTCGACTCTTTTGACATCCGATCGAAGCCCTCTTTTATTTTCTGGACTACCGGATTCTTGTAAAAATCGGGTCTCGTTATCTCATCCATCAAAGCTCTCTCAAGCTTTAGACCAAAATTCTCAGTCTTAACATCCAAGCCCATTACCTTGTCAATCGAAGTAAAATCGACACGATTCTTTTCTGCCTCATTCGCAAACCTAATAAGTTGGTCTCCGACTATTGAGTTCCTTGACTCATCATAAAATCGCCCACCATCGCCTGTAAAGAACGGACTTTCAAGCTCAAGCCTTAGTTCGTCGGCTCTCTCAAGAGCAAATGTGTTGATTTCATTTGGATAATTGGAATACGCCGATTGCAAATAATCATCGTACTCTTTTTTAAGTGTGTTTCTTTTGGTCGTCAGATACGAATTTAACTGATTTAAAAAATCCGTATCAAGCCCGCGACTTTCGATCATATTAACGAAACCCGGATTGTCGAACTCCTTAGGCGTACCCACCGGACGATCTAAAAGTTCTTTACCCGACGCGCCTCGAAGGTGACGAGGAATCTTAAAACCTGATTTTTGGGCTTTGTCCAAGAGGTTTTTATGCGGGAAAAGATCCTCAACTTCACCGCCGCCTGGGGTGCCGCCGCCTGGGGTGCCGCGTGGGACATATGACCCTTCATGCCTAAGTTCCGCTT
>TARA_R100001443_G_scaffold12809_3_pt1 | contig 19043 bp, 6 predicted proteins | sample TARA_R100001443 | Tara Oceans TARA_R100001443 (sample SAMEA2622142) | marine metagenome | biome: marine biome (ENVO:00000447); feature: deep chlorophyll maximum layer (ENVO:xxxxxxxx); material: "saline water (ENVO:00002010), including plankton (ENVO:xxxxxxxx)" | depth 50 m
TGAGAGATTAGTACCTAATGGTCAATATAGAGATGGATTAAACATACAAGTTTCAACTTCAGAAGGATCTGATGTTGGAACAGTGCAAAATATATTAGGTAATTTAAACGTTTTTAGTTATGTTCCTTTTTACGGTCCTGGTGGACCAGACGCAAGTATATCAACTGATAATGGAAATCAAATAGATCCAACTGCTAAATGTATAGGCGCTGTAGCAGATGAAAAAAATAATTGTTTTTATTGGTTTGTATACAGTAGTACAAAAAGTGTAATATTAAAATATGTGTCTGATGGTTTAGGTCAAATTGGTTTTGTTTTTGTAGACACTACAAATGATGTTTTAGAATTTAGTAATAATTTAATAACTGGAATAAATATAATAGATGATTATTTATTTTGGACTGATGGTTTAAACGAACCTAAAAAAATAGACACACAACAGTGTATACTAGGCACAAACCAAGGTGGTCATTATGACACTAGATTAATGATTCCAAAAAGAGGTATAAATTATAATAGTAACATACCTTTTAAAAAAGAAAATATTACTGTCATAAAACCAAATCCTACAACTAAACTTATTGTTGATCCTGTTTTTGCAATTAGCACAACAGCTATTACTGAGTTTGATTTTGCAAATATTGAAGAACAAGATACTGTTACAATTCAATTTGACAACTTCCTACCAACAAATACTTCTTATTCAGAAGGAGATACTATTAAACTTCTTGACACCGCTTCAGCTGGTAATGTTGATGAAAACTATCAAGTTAGACTTTTGATAACACAAAATGTTTCTGCCTCTAGTGCAATCAATACTTATGAGTGTAGAGTTTTATCTAAATCCTCATCAACACCAGGAGTTATTAGTACTTTTAACTGTTTAAAACAAGTTGATTCTAAAATATTTCCTCGTAAATTTATTAGATTTGGTTATAGGTATAGATATAATAGTGGTGAGTATTCTGCTTTTTCTCCTTTTACAGACACAGTTTTTAAATCTGGTGAATTTGATTATAGTCCTAAAAAAGCTTATAACAAAGCAATGGAAAATAATTTAATTTCTGTAAAATTAAGAAATATTATACCTTCCAATATACCTAATGACGTTGTGCAGGTAGATATACTTTACACTGAAGATAATTCTCCTACAGTATATATTGTTGATAAAATAAAATTTTATGACTACGAAAATATAACTCTTGGATTATTGCTTTCTGACAGAATACAAGTTAATAATTGGGTAGCAAATTTATACGAAGTAACTGCAGATTTAATATATACTGCTGTTCCAGCAAACCAATTAACAAGGCATTACGACTCGGTGCCTATTACAGCTCTTGCTCAAGAAGTCACTGGTAGTAGAATTGTTTACGGTAACTATGAGCAGAATTACGATATAAGCACAAAACCTGTTTTAAGAGCAGGTTATTCAAGTAGATATATTAATAATATTACTTATAATTACGATTATATCGGTAACTATACTAGCTCCGTGCAGCCAATAAAAACTAGTATTAATGTTAGGGAAGGAAATAAGTCTTTAAAATCTATGAGAGACTATCAATTAGGAGTTTCTTACTTAGATAAATATGGAAGACAAACACCTATATTTACTTCTAATGATTCTCAATTTAAAGTACCTAAAAAACACGCTGCTTATAAAAGTAAAATTAATGGTAGAATAATAACATCTCCTCCTTCTTGGGCTGACTCTTTTAAAATATATGTAAAAGAAACTTCAACAGAATATTATAATGTTGCTTTAAGTAGAGTGTATAGGGCTTCTGACGGTGATATATGGTTAGCTTTTCCTTCTTCAGAAAGAAATAAAATTGACGAAGATACATTTTTAATATTAAAAAAATCATCAGATTCAGATTCTTTAGTAACAGAAGAAGCAAAATATAAAGTTTTAGCTATTGAAAATGAAGCACCTGATTATGTAAGAGAAAGAATTAGTCCTGTTGTTAGTTTAAGTTGTGGTACTGGTACTGTTGCGCCAACTGATGCTGACACTCTTTTTGGCGCAGCGGCTCCAACAGAGGGTTCTAGGTTTTTTGATATAGATGAAACTACATATAACACTTCTAACGCTCCTAGTTTAACAGAATTACAAGGAAATTTATATGTACAATTTTTTAACGACGTTGCAAGTGGTGATGATAATTATAGTAATAGATATGAAATAGCTTCTGTTGTTGAAAATAGCGGTGTTTTTAGTATTACTTTAAAAGATACTATTGACGGTAGTGACGCTAGCTTTTTATATGTTAATTACCCAACAACTGACGATGCTTCTGTTGGTACATTAAACATAAGATCTACAATGAAAGTTGTGTTTTACGAAGGTATTGTTAAAAGTTTACCAGAATTTAAAGGTGTGTTTTTTGTAAAAATAAACGCTGATACTGTAGCACAAACAGAGATTATTTCAGCTTTAAATACAGCTGTAGATTACGAAGTTACTAAAACATTACACACTTTTCATTTTTGCGATGATATAGGACACCCTGGTTCTGGAAACACAACAACTTCTAACACTTCTTCAAATAGTGTTAATCATCTTCATTATAGTCTTGGTGGTTCAAATGCCCCTACTTTTGGTACAACAGACTCTTACGACGAGTGGCAGTCATTATTAACATTTGGATCTAATACTTCAGGTAGCTTTTTAGACAAAATACATGATGGCACACCAGGAACTCATGGTGGGTTTTTTATAGATAGAGCGTTTTACGCCGGTGTACATACACAAGGCTCTATTGAAGGTAATGACGAAGATGATAATAGTGATACGATGAATCCAAACCATACTTTTAATTCTGCTCAAGAGCCTAGCGTTTTTGTTAATGATCCTGATGCCCCACAATCTCATGGTTGGCTTGACTATGACAACGTTGAATCAACACTTGGTGCTACAACTGCTTATGGAAAAGGTATATATGAAGAAAACGGTAATTGGTATTTAGAATTATCTTTTTCTGGAGTTGGTTTAGATATATCAACTAGTGATATTCCTATTGATATAGTTAGTGGTGGGTTACAGTTTCACATTTGGCTATTTAATCAAGCCTCAAACTGGGAAGTTGTAAATAATGATCACAATCAGTTTAATGATATATATAATACTAAACTACTAGAACTAGTTAGTAAAATATCAGAAAACGAAATATTTAAGTTTAAAGGAGATCAATCAGACACTAAATTTCAAATAAAAAGTGTTGAAAAAGTAAAAAGATATAATGTTATAAGCCCTAGGCATATACTTACAAATGCAGTTGATTTTCAAGTAGGCTGGATTGCTAATCACAATAATGCTTATGATGCTTGGCAAAATGACTTATTTAGTTTTAAAACTAATCTTCAAAAGTTTTGCAATCCTTCTAATAGAAGATTAACTTATAGAATAAATTTAGGTAATCAAGATCCTAGTAGTATTTTAGTTGATGTTAGTGGTACACCTACAGCTATACTTGACGCTGCAGATACAGATACTCCAATTGCAATACAGTTTTTAGACACAAAAATACCTGATGATGATCCAGATGTTTTAAGTGATAATCCAGCTATATTTGAAACTGAGCCTAAAGAAACAGCTGATTTAGATTTTTATTACGAAGCAACAGAAGCTTTACCGCTAAATATTAATAAACAAAACGCTGAAACCTTTATACCTTTAGGAAGTGTTATAACATGTCCTGGTCGTCCAGATGTTGTAGCAACAAACCAACCACCTCCAGCACCAGCAAACATTACAGACTACGTTACAAATATAGACGGTGCTTTAGTAACATGTGTGCACGGAATAAGTTTAAATCATTTAATATATATACAAGGAGTTCCTGCTTTTGGAACACATACAACTGAAGCGCCTCTTTATTTTACAAGACCTGACGATAGTTATACAACAGCCTATGTTGATATTACACTAACAGGAACTGCCCAAAGCTCAGGCGCAATATCTTTAAATCAATTTTATATACGACCAGGTGTTGCTAGAAATCCATTTGCACTTTCTTGGTTTAATTGTTTTTCATTTAAAAATGGAGTTGAATCAAACAGAATAAGAGATGATTTTAATGCGGTAACATTAGACAAGGGTGTTAAAGTTAGTTCTACAGTAGATTTTACTTATGAAAGAGAGAAAAGAAAAAGTGGTTTAATATTTTCTGGAATATATAATAGCAATACTGGTATTAATGATTTAAATCAATTTATTTTATCTGAAAATATAACAAAAGATTTAAATCCTACTTATGGCAGTATACAAAAACTTTTTCAAAGAGAAAGTGATTTAATTGCTTTTTGTGAAGATAGAGTTATAGCAATTTTAGCAAATAAAGACACTTTATTTAATGCTGATGGTAGTGCTAATGTTGTAGCTACTACAAATGTTTTAGGTAATGCAAATCCTTTTTCTGGTGATTACGGTATATCAAAAAATCCAGAATCTTTTGCTAAAGACAATTATAGAGCTTATTTTACAGACAAACAAAGAGGCGCTGTACTTAGATTATCGATGGATGGTTTAACGCCAATATCAGAGTATGGTATGTCAGATTATTTTAAAGATGCTTTTAAAACAGAAACTATTTTTATTGGTAGTTATGATGTTAAAAAAGATCAATATAATATAACAATGCCTTTTTCAAATACTACAATTTCATATAAAGAAAATGTGAAAGGCTGGCCAAGTTTTAAATCTTTTGTTCCCGAGCAAGGCTTAAGTTTAAGTGGTAGTTATTATACTTTTAAAAATGGTATTCCACACCAACATCACAACAAGACTGTAAATAGAAATACTTTTTATGGTGATTATTATTCTTCTTCAATTGACTTGTTGTTAAACGAAAATCCTAGTATAATAAAAACTTTTAAAACAGTTAAATATGAAGGCTCACAATCAAAAGTAAACCAAGAAGTTTCAAGAGTTGAAACTGGCTATTATAACTTACAAGATTTAGATGGTTGGTATGCTGATTTAGTTTTAACAGACAAAGGAACTCCAAACGAACAACGTGGAAGCGTTTCAGAATTTATAGAAAAAGAAGGTAAATGGTTTAATAATATAAAAGGCAATGAAAATGATAGAAAAACACATGAGTTTTCTTTTCAAGGTCTTGGAAAAGCTGAAGATATTATTGTAAACCCTGCATTATTTCCAGCTGTTATGGGTTGTACAAATCCCGCTGCAACAAATTATAATCCACTAGCTACAATAGATAATGGATCTTGTACTTTTACACCAGCTCCTAGCGCAACACATATAGGTGGTTGTATGGACCCTCTAGCTACAAACTATGACGATACCGCAACATTTGACGATGGTACTTGTGAGTATACTCCTCCACAAACTGTTTATGGTTGTACAAATCCTGTTTCAACTAATTATAATCCTCTTGCTACAGTGGATGATGGCTCATGTATTCCAATTGTTTACGGATGTACTGATCCTAGTGCAATAAATTATTTTGCAGGGGCAAACACTGACGATGGATCATGTTTATACCAAATGATACCAGGTTGCACAGATCCTCAGGCTATAAACTTTGATCCTCTTGCTACTGTTGATGATGGTACTTGTACTTACATTAATCAACCAGTGCAAGGTTGTACTGACCCTTTGGCTACAAATTATGATCCATTAGCAACACAAGACGATGGTAGCTGTGTATATCCTCCTGTGCTTGGATGTACTGATCCTTTAGCTAATAACTATGATCCACTAGCTACACAAGATGATGGTAGTTGTACATATAATCCAACAACTCCTTTTAGCTTTAGAGATAATAACGACGACGATTAAATAAATTAAATATGCCAGTAACTAATAATCCAAACAACAACTACGAAGTAGAAATTATAGAAAGTCCAGATATACGTGGTTTACTATCACAACCACCACCTGTCCCTTCTTTTTTACAAATAGCTGCTAATGGAGAAGAGTTTATCGAGTGGAAAATTACACCAACAACTATTGGCTATCCTTTAATAGCTGCTAATATGAGACTTAAAGGTAATGGTGGTGGTACTTATTATTGGAATCAAATGCCTTGGGCAGTGTGGAGACCTGGTAATATGAGTGGTGGTTACACTGGGCCAAACCCTAACATTCAGCCTACAGCTGACGAATGCACACCGCCAGTAACGCCACATGATTTAACACCTACACAAACACCTTTACCTATGATCACACAAGGGTGGCAATGGTGCGCTGGTACTTCATGCCCTACTACTGGTAGTGGTCCATTTGCGCCAAATTATTCTATTAATCAAGCGTGCCAAGTAGTTGAATTTATACACCCTCCAGGTAATTTTCCAAATCCTGGAATTGGTAGTCCAACTAATGAAGGTATTTGGTCTGAATATACTATTATGGTAGAGGTTTATGAAGATGATAATGGAAATTTAGTTAATGACAATTTGCATCCAACTAATAATTTTTTATCAGGAGTTTGGCCAGATATTCCTACAACTTATTTATGGACTCAATGGGATGCTATTAACCACGCTCCAATAACAAATAATGTATATCCTAAATATTTAAAATGTTTTTCGTTTATAAAATATAACGCTAATATTTTAAATTTTCAAGCACCAACTGTTCTTGATTTACTTTTTGATCTTGACGAAGTACCTCCGGTTTCAGGTTGTACTGATCCAGGCGCATTGAATTATAACGCAAACGCAGTTGTTGATGATGGTAGTTGTTCTTATTTGAACCAAAGCAGTTATCAAGTGCAGTTAGATTTTAGCCTTTCTAGTGGTTATATTCAAGGTAGTCTTCCAGGTCCCTATACTAATGGTACAATTTATAGTTTTACAGTTCCATATCCTCAAAACCAAACTTTTTTATATACAACAGTAGACTGGGATTTAACACACGCAGTTGATCAAAATTTACGTTTTAATAATGGTAATTTAACAGAGTCAGTTACACTTACTAACATGTATAACCCCGGTGATCATATTAACGAGCTTGTTGAAATCTATGTTTACCCTTATGTAGATCAATCTGGTGGAGGCCCAGTAATATATGATTTTCCAGGACCAGGTGGCCCAAGTGCTCAGTTTAATTTACCAGATCCTACAGGTAGTTTTGGTGCTTTTACTTATGCTGATTATATACAACGTATGTATTCTGGTTGGGGTAATACAAAAAATAATTTAACAGCGGCAAGTTTAAGAATTAGTTTTGGTTCTACTGGTTGGTTAACTCCTGACTATGAAGACCCAGCTATATTACCGGGTCCAATAGCATTATCAAGTTGGATTAATGGACCAGACATAACAAGTTTACAACCGTCACAAACTGTTGACTTTTCACAAAACGGTGCTTTACCGCCAGAAGTTTCTGGAATATCTGCTATGGAAGAATATAATCCAATATCTGGAGTTCCAGCAAGAGATTATTTTCCAAACAAAGTAAAAGTTAGAGTTCAATTAGATTTTACAGCACCATCTCCACAGCAAAGTTATACTGGTACTAGTCCTTGGAGTAATAGTAATTTACTTTATACAATACCGGTTAGTTTAATACACATAACAGAAAATCAAGGTGACCTTAATTGGGTATCACCTATATAGATAAAATATGAAAGAGATAAAAGAATTTATTATAAATAGAGACGCAATGCCTTCTGCTAAAACAATAAAACAATTTAGTATTATTGGAGATCCTGGTGCTATGTTTACTATGACTGTTATAAATGAAGACGATCATTATTATAATTTTTCTGAAGAAAAAAATATTAATGGCGCATTAAAAACGGCTTTAGCGTTTGCTGCAACGCCTGCAACTTTACCAATAAAAACTTTAGATTCAACAGGTGTTTATAATGGTTTTATTGAATTTCCAGCAATAACAGATGATGATCATTATATAATAACTTTACAAGCTATTGGAGAAACTGATTTGTCTAAAGATATTTCTAATAATAATGTTTTAGTATTACCAAAAATATATAAATACAAAAATACTACAATAACTTTTTCTTTGTCTTCAGCTGGTAGTAGTGGTAGTTACAACAGTTTACCTAGTAACGTTACTTTTACCGGTATTAGTAGTTCTTTGCAAAATCAAACTTTTAACGCTGTAACGAAAACTATAAATTGGGACGTTAGTTTAAGCGCGAGTCAATTTGTAATAGCTAGACAACCAATAATAACAGACTTTGAGTTTACAACAACAAAAACAACTAATTCAAGTAGTGATAGCACTGGCGAAGATACGTATATTGAATTAACTGACATTACAGGTATTTCTCCTCGTATGGGTGTATCTGGAACCAATATAGCTGCAAACTCAGTAGTTAAACAAGTAATAAATGGTTTTAAAAATTACAATAAATCTTCTGATTTAAAAGATGTTTATGAAGTGCCTAAAAAAACTTCTGTAAACGAAGACAATACTATTAGTGTTATAGACGGAACTGAAGGTACAATTATTATTAGCAACGCTTCTAGCTGGGCTAGTGGTCAAACGTTAACTTTTACTGGTAAAGGAAGTGCTAATAGTAATCCTTTTAATAACACAAGTTTTAAAGTAGATAATTTTTCTTTAACAATAGATCCTGTAGTTACAACAACAGACGCTGCTGTAGATAATAGTACAACAATACCTATTACAAGCACAAATGGCATAAAAGCTGCTGATACAGTTTTAATGACAGGTATAGGTGTAACAGCTTCGTCACCTCATGTTGACGCAGTAAGTGCTGGTGTTAATATAACTGCAAGTTCAGCGCAAACAATTGAAAATGGACAAACAGTTACTTTTACCGGTAGTAGTAGAAACGCAACAATAACTGCTGATGTTACAGTAGAAGAATATGGTACAGACGATATAACATTAACTTTAGCTTTAGATAATATTTTAACAGTAGGATAACATGCAAATAACACTAACTTTTTCAGAACCACTAAACGTTTCGCTAGCAATAGGAGATACTGTTCACTATACAAGTGTAGCTCTTAGTGGTGGTTATCAAATATCAAACAACTATAAACGCCTTGGTGAAGTTGTTAAGATAGAAGATAAAAAAATTTTTATAAAAGACAATACAGCACTTTTACTACCTGTAATAGATTTAAGCATTACGTATTTTATGTTTACAAAACCTAATTCTGTAAATTTAACTAATTTATCAGGTTATTTTGCTGAAATAAAATTTGTAAATAATGATACAAAAAAAGCAGAACTATTTGCTGTTGGTTCTGAAGTAGTAGAAAGTAGTAAATAACACGTAAAAAGTGTAATTATAAATAAATAAACAATAATATATGGCAATAGGTTTAATAAAAAAACAAATAATACATAGTACAGGAAAAAAGTCAGCGCCTTTAAAACAGACAAAAAATCAACAAAGGTTAGATGACGCTATGACTGAATATAATAGACAAATGCAGGCTTATCAAAACCAAGCGTTTGTAAATCCTTATGCTAAAAATGTTTTTGAAGGCATGGAAAATACTATGCAAGATTTAACTATAAATCAAAAACAAGCACAGTTTGAAGCACAGCAAAACCAACAAAGTCAAGCCAATATATTAAGCGCTATGCAAGCAGGAGGTAGTTTTAATGCTGGTAATATACAAGCATTGGCAAATCAAGCTCAAGTAGCAACACAAAAAGCTAGCGCTTCAATAGGACAACAAGAGGCTGCTAATAGAAAAGCAGCCGCGCAAGAAGCTTCTAGACTTCAAACTATGGAACGTAAGGGTAGATTACAACAACAACAAGGTATGGCTAATATTCAACAAATGGAAGCTGATAGACAAGCAACAATGCTTGGTATGTCTATGCAACAAGTTGGTAATGCTCAACAAGCGATAGCAGCAAGACAGCAAATGATTGGTAATATAATAGGTGGAGTTAGTAGTGGTATTGGATCAATAATTGGTGGAAAATTAGCCGGATAAAAAAATAAATTATGGGAGCAGACAGAACTTTAGTAGCAGCTGCGGGTAAAATGGCCCCGCCAAAAGTAGATTATACTAATCTTTTTCAAGGTATAAGCGCTATTGGCACATTAATAGCTACAAAAACAAACATGGCAAACGAAATACTTGCTGAAATGCCAGAAGGTATAGATGTATCAGAATTACCTGAAGAAATGAGAAATTCAAAAACAAATATGGATTTTTTTGAAACTACTAAAAAACAATATACTGACGCTGTTAAAGCTATGAAGTTTTCAGCGCCATTTACTAAAAAGTATAGAAATGCTGTTGCTACAATTAATAAAATAAAAAGTGGTTACGAAAAAATAAAACAAGATTTAGTTGGGTACGCTGAATATAGAACTAAAATTTTTACAGAACACACTACACAATCAAAGCAGGCTAATGCTGAACAAAAAAATTACTATGCAGACATGGTAATACAAGGTGGTGAAATGAATGCTCAAGTAGAATTTACGCTTGATGGTTTAAAGTTTGGTAGTAAAAAACTTGGTTTAGGCGATTTACCTGAAATATATTCTTCTTCTGTAGGTATAAAAGCAGGTAAAATGGCAAGAGATATAATTCTTAATTTTGGTAAAAATGTAAAATTAAAAAACGGACAGTATGTGGAATCAGAAGTTAGAGATGCTGCAAATAATCTTATAGATACTTTGCATGCTGATGGCGGGTATAGAGCTGTTAAGTCTTTAGCTTTTGATGCTAAGTTTGATGGTAGAAGTTTTATGCAACATTATGGTGATAAACTAATGTTGGGTGAAGATGATATGAAAGGCGAGTATAGTGGTTTAAGCGTAAATCAAGCTCTTGAAAAGTGGAAAGCAAATAATCCAAACAAGTCGGCAGCTGATATACAAGCAATGCAAGATAATATGATGGCTGATGCTTGGGATATAGATCAAAACGAGCTGTTAACTAATGAGCTTGTAGATTTTATAGTTAGGGAAACTGAAAAGAAATATAACGGCACTGAATATGTTAGCCCTTATGATCAACAAACTAGAGACACTTATTTTGTTAACGGTCAGTATGTTCCAAAAATAAATATAGATAGTACAGTAGCACTACTTAATTCAAACCAAGATTATCCAACTAGCTCTGCTTGGGACGGATCTTCTCATAAACGCGTAGATGGAAAGTATTATCACATGCCTAAAAATAGTGATGAATACACAGAAGTATCTAAAGATCAACTTGCAGCTAATATAGGTATTGCTGGTAGTGCAGGTGATGGGCCTAATATTTATGGTTATGAAAGAGCTAATGTTCCGAAAAAGACAAAAAATTTAAATATTAAGCTTGAACAAGGTTCGTATGGTAAAATAGAAGGTAACGATGGCAATATAATTACTGGGCAAATAACTATTACAGGAGTAAATAGTGATGGTACTTATGATATAACAGATAGTAGAGGAATAGCACATCGTAGAATACAACTACCTAACACAATTAAACCACCTGTGGTGAAAAAATAATGAGTAAATATCAACATAAAAACGGTTTTTTTTATACTCAAGATGAAGTAGAGTTAGCTGCTAAAATGGAAAACGACAGTGTCGAAAACATATTGGCTGCTAATTTTATTGGTGAAGCTGGAACAGACCCAATGTTAGTTGATCCATATGCTAACGAATCTCAAGAGTTTTTAAATTTAAAACAAGAGTTGCCTTTTGCTTCTGATTATCATCTTAGAAATATGACTGGTGGTAATAAAGATAAACAACAAAGTGGGCCAGAAGATGTAGGGGACTTTTTAATAGATAAAGTTGCAGGATTTAGTTTAGGCGTAACTACTTTTGTTAATGATTTAGTAAAGCTTTACGAAACAGGTGAAGGAGGTTTGTTAGCAGAAGTTATTGCTGAAGGCCCTTTTCAAGCAGCTTATGGATATGCTGCTGCAGAACTTAGAAAAAGAGGTGTTGACGTGCCAACTCAATATTCACCATATCTTCCAGGGTTTGGGCTTATAACACCGCTTACTGATGAGCAAAAAAAAATGATGCCAGTTGTTTTTCAAGATTTAACGTCACCAGCAGAAAGAAGAGCTATGTACGAAAATCATATGTTAGAAATGGCTAAAGATCCTGAAATGACTTTACAAATGGCTCAAAAGTTAGACCCTACAAATAGAGTAAAGTTTGAAGGTGTTATTGACTGGTTTAATAAACATACATACTCATATTACGACGGTGAAGGTGTTGCTGAAGATTATCTTACTTTATTTTCTAAAGCTACTGAATCACAAAACCCTGCAGATTATGCTAAAGCAGTTGACTCTTTTTTAAGTGATGCTTTTCAAGCTTTACCTTCTGTAATGATAAGTAGAGTTATGCCTTATGGTGTTCCTGTTGGCGCTGGATTGCTTGGTGCTAGTGCTTATATGGAAAATTTTGAAAGAGAACTTTTTAACAGAGGTAATAAACCTGGTGTAAGTAGAGATGATATAGTTTTAAACTCAATTATCACAGGTGGTGCTGATATGGTAATGGAGATTGTAGCTGGTCGTGTTTTAAACAAGGCAATGAAAGGTTTTGGCAAAGAAAATGCTGAAAAATTGTTAACTCAATTGCCTCAAGTAATGGCAGCTCGAATATTTAAAGGTATGGGTATAGAATTTGGAACTGAAGGCTTGACGGGTGTGCTACAAGAAGGTGCTGATGTAATTACTTTTGGTGATCAAAAAAATATACAAGATTACTTAAGAACTTTCTTTAAAGATGGTCTTCTTGGTGCTTTTTTAGGCGGTGGTATGGTAGCAACATCAATGCCTAGTAAAAAAGCAATTTACGGTTATGTATCATCAAACAATCATAAGCAAGAACAAATAAAACTAGAAGGTGATATTATCAGATTAAAAACAGAAATACAGCGTGCAGATCCTGCTGGTAAAGCTGTTTTAGAAGCTGAATTAGCAGCTGTTGAAGCTCAAAAACAAAAAAACGAAGATAATATGATAAATTTCTTCGATAACATGACAGATAAACGAAAAAAAGAGTGGGGCAAAAGTATTGACTTACAACACCAGCAGCTTGATATAATAGGTAATGACAAGTATAGCCAAGAGTCACAAGATAATGCTAGAAAGAAGTTAAAACAAGAAACTGAAAAGCTTAGTAAATTTTACAAAGGTACTGATTTAAATTATGACGCAGCTTTAGAGTCTTTAATTGGTAGAGCTTTAAAAGCAACAGAGAGAATTAACAAACAAAAAGGGTTTTTTGGATTTAACAAAAATAATTTAGATGTTGAATATGTTGACTCTGAAAGCAGATTAAAAGAAATAGAAAAAAACAACAAAGGATTTAATAGGTCAGATGGTATTTTTGTAGAAACTAAAGACGGTAAAAACAAAATATACGTTAATATGAATGTTGCTGGTTTAACAGAAGCAACAAACGTAATAGGACACGAGTACTTACACTCTATAGTTTCAAGAAATTTTAAATCAGGTATAGGTAAAGCTAATTTAAAAGGTTCAATATCTGCTTTTGTAAAGTATTTAAATGATATTGGTAATGCAGAGCTTGTTGCTGATATAGAAGCAAAAATAGCTACACAATATGATGCTTTAGATGCTGACGGTAATATTATTAGAGATGCTGACGGTTTAGTTAAAACAAAAAGAGATGGTGATCAAGAAGAATATTTTAATATATTTTCAGATTTAATTAAAGAAAACAAAGTTGATAATGTTGTTGCTAAGTCTGCTGGGCTAACTAACTCTTTTAGAGCTTTACTTAGAGGTTTTGGCTTTAGTAATGTTGATTTTCAAGACGGAGCACAAGTATTTGAGTTTTTAGTTGATTACAAAACTAATATGAATAGATCTAGTATATTAGGTAAAATAACTTCTAGAGGTATTGGTAGAACAAAAATTAAAGGATTAGAACCTAAAATAGATGAGCAAGGTCGTAGCGATGTTATTAGAGATGAAAGCACTAAAAGATCTGTTACACAAGAAGAAGCAGACAGAATAACAAAGCAAGTTAATGATTTAGGTGACATGGGCTGGACAAATGAAACGTGGAAAGAAGGTGGAGCTGCTTTTGCTATTAAAGTTATGCAAGATGAAAAACTACTTGACAACTTAATTGCAGCTAAATACAAAGGTGATAAAGTTCCTAATAACTTTGTTAAAAAAGTATACACAGAATTAACATCTCATATAACAAACTACAAGCCTGATAGAAATAATGAAAGTGGTTTGTTTGGCTGGATTAATCCTCAAATAGGTAATAAAGCAACTCTTGTTTATAACAGAGATTATAAAGTAAGACCAGATCAAAAAGGACCAGCGTTAGATGCTAAAACAAAAGAAGGTGCTCCTATTGTACAGCCAGTTGCCCAAGAAACACCTAGTGATTTTGAAACAGAAAATGTATTAGCTACACAAATAAGAGAGCAAAGAGGTGAGGTAATAGATAAAATTGTAGGTAAAAAAGATAGAGCAAGAGTTTTAAAAGATTTGAGTGACGTAAACTTAAACAACAATGTGGAAATAAATAAAACTATTGTTACTAAAGTTGAAAATTTAATAAAACAAAATCCAAAAGATTTAGAAAAACAACTAGAAAAACTTATAGAAAAAGAGTTTACTAAAATTATTGCTAATGATATGGGTGCAATATCTCAAGATAGCAAAACAAAAGAAGTTACTGTTAGTGAAGAGTATAAAGCTTTTCACGCTTTAGGTTACAATGATATTGTGAGCGCTTTGTCTGACGATGTTATAAAAAATAATTACAATCAGTTATTTGATATTACAAAAGTTGCTAGAGAAGCAGATAAAAAAGTAAACCCAATAACAGGTAAAGTTACTTATCCTGGTAAAGGTATATATAAAATAGGAACTAATAAAGCAAAGTGGACTAAATACTTTACACAAGGTGGTTACACAACACTTAGGGCAAGAAGAGCTGCTTTGGCTAAACTACTAGCAAAAGCTAAAACCAAACGTGCTTTAGACAATATTATATTAAGCAACTCTACAGATGTTAATAAAAAAATAGACGCTAAACTACGTGAGTTTGCAAACTCTTTAGACAATCAAAGTAATCAAATAAAAAGTTTTGATACGGTAAAATATTCATCTTCTGCTGCACTGCAAAATAATATTGATTTTATCACGATTATTATGCAAAAAACAGCTGAATTAGCAAGATTAAAAAAACCTGATGGAACTCCTTTGTATGCTGACAATGGTAAAGCATTAGAGCAAGCTATAAATAATTTTATAAGAGAGCTTAATATTCCTGGGTTAAAAGTAATGGTAGAAGTTGCTGGTGAAAAAGACAACATGGCAGACTTACAATTAGGTCTTTTTATTGGTGATAAAAAAATGGCTGAATTTGGCGTTGAAATAAAGCTAGGTACTACTAATGTTCGTTTAACTTCTAATAGAATATCAAACTATGATATTAACACAGGCGCTGTAACTTTTACAGAAAAAAATCCTTATGCAAGTGAAACCAAAGAGGTTTTTAGTAGAGAAAAATTATTTAAAAAAGGAGACAAAGCAATACAAGCTTACTATAAAGAAGTTAATGATCTTATAGAAAAATATAATAACGGTGAAACAATACGTATTGACGAAGGCACAAAAGGAAAGCCAAATATTGTAGAGTATAAAAGAGGTAAAAATAAAAAAATACCTTTACATACGAAATCTGGTCAATTGCAACCAGAGTTTGTACACAAACTAGCTTTAAGCAAAGGTCTTGGTATTGCAGTACAAGAAGCGACTACGATTGAAGTTGATTTAGGTGATTTAGTTGAAGTAAGTTATGCTGATAAAAAACACCCTTCTGATTATATTGAGTTTTTAGGTAACTTTTTTGCTATAGGTAGTGATAAATATTTTAACGGTGACGTAACTGTTCTTGCTGGTTTAGCTAAAGTTCATATAGAAATGGGATCAAGCGGTGGTGTTTATAGTAAAAAAGCATTAGAATATGGCGTTAAAATGGTTAGAGTTGCGCCTAGAATAATGCCTAGTCCTGGAAAAATAACATCAAAAGCAAAAGGTTCTCTTGCTGATGGCAATTATATTCGTGGTTTAATGGAAAAACATTATAAACAACCAAAATATTCTAAAAACCAAATTGATAACCAAACTTTAGTAAAAGCCGTTAGGTTTTCTAGATCAGCAAAAAATACTGCAAAGGGTATTACTGTTTTAGACTTTGATGACACGTTGGCTACAAGCAAATCAGTAGTAAGATATACTAGACCAGATGGTACTGAAGGCACTTTAACACCAGAGCAATACGCTAGTAATTATGAAAGCATGTTAGACAAAGGTATTGTGTTTGATTTTTCTGAGTTTAATAAAGTTGTAGGTGGCAAAACTGCTCCACTATTTCAAAAAGCTTTAAAACTACAAAACAAGTTTGGTTCTAAAAATATGTTTATATTAACAGCTAGACCGCCACAATCTCAAAAAGCAATACACGAGTTTTTAAAAGCAAATGGTTTAAACATACCAATTGATAATATTGTTGGCTTAGGTAACTCAACTTCTGAAGCTAAAGCGCTTTGGATAGCTGGTAAAGTTAGTGAAGGTTTTAATGATTTTTATTTTGCCGATGACGCAATGCAAAACGTACAAGCTGTAAAAAATATGTTAGATCAGTTTGATGTTAAATCAAAAATACAACAAGCAAGAGTTAAATTTAGTAATTCATTAGATACTGAGTTTAATAAAGTGCTAGAAGAAGTTATTGGCATTGAAGCTGAAAAAAGATTTAGTGCTATGAAAGCTAGAAAGCGTGGTGCTAATAAAGGTAAGTTTAGATTTTTTATACCACCGTCACACGAAGATTTTGTAGGGTTATTGTACAACTTTATGGGTACAGGTAAGCAAGGAGACGCTCATAGAGATTTTTTTGAAAGAGCTTTAGTAAAACCACTTAATAGAGGTTATAGAGAAATAGATGCTGCAAAACAAGCTATTGCAAATGATTATAAGTCTTTAAATAAAGAGTTTTCTGATGTTAAGAAAATGTTTACTAAAAAAACTCCTGATGGAGACTACACTGTTGAAGACGCTATAAGAGTATATCTTTGGGATAAACACGGGCACACAATACCAGGTATGTCTACAACAGACCAAGCTAGTCTAGTTGAATTTGTTAAAGAAAATTCTAACATAAGAAGTTACGCAGAAAATTTAAATGTAATTTCAAAACAAGAAAAATATGTACCGCCTCAAGAAGGTTGGGATGGTGGTAATATAAGAATAGATTTAATAGATGCTACAGGTAGAGTAGGTAGAGCACAATACTTTGTAGAGTTTCAAGAAAACGCTGACATAATATTTTCTGAAGAAAATTTAAACAAAATTGAAGCCGGTTATGGTGTTAACGTAAGAGAAGCTTTAGAAGATATGTTGCATAGAATTAAAACTGGTGTTAATAGACCTAAAGGACAAAGTGGTACTGTAAATAAGTTTATGAATTATCTAAATGGCTCTGTAGGCTCTGTAATGTTTTTTAACACTAGATCTGCGTTGCTACAACAGATGTCTATTGTAAACTATATAAACTTTGCTGACAACAATATATTTGCTGCAGCAACTGCTTTTGCTAATCAACCACAATATTGGAAAGATTTTGCATTTATATTTAACTCTGACATGTTAAAGCAGAGAAGAGGCGGTATACAAACAGATATTAATGGTGCCGAGCTTGCGCAAACAGTTGCTAAGTCAACAAATCCTATGCAGTCTGTTATTTCTAAATTATTACAATTAGGATTTTTACCTACTCAAATCGGTGATAATATTGCGATTGCAACTGGTGGTGCTACGTTTTATAGAAATAGAATAAACAAGTATATAAAAGATGGTTTAAGTCAAAAAGAAGCAGAGCAAAAAGCTTTTATAGACTTTCAAGATATAACTCAATCAACACAGCAGTCTGCAAGACCTGATATGACCTCAAAACAACAGGCTAGTTGGGTAGGTAAATTAATTTTAAATTTCCAAAATGTTACATCACAGTACAATAGATTAATGAAAAAAGCCGCTGCAGACATTATTAAAGGAAGAATTACACCGCCTAATACTTCTAGGCTGCAAAGTGATTTGTCTAACGCTTCAAGAATACTTTACTACGGAGCAGTTCAAAACATAGTGTTTTATAGCTTACAAACAGCTTTGTTTGCTCTTATGTTTGACGATGAAAAAGAAGAAAACGAGCAGCTTTTAAAGAAAAGAGAAAGAGTAATAAACGGTACGATAGACTCTATATTAAGAGGATCTGGTATATATGGTGCTGCAGTTTCTACTTTAAAAAACATGGCTATAGCTTTTGCTGAAGAAAGAGGCAAAACTTTTAACTTTGACGAATCATCTGTTATAATGGAGGCTTTAAACTTTTCGCCAGTTGTAGGTATTAAAGCAAGAAAAATGGTTAACGCAGAAAAAACTCTTAATTATAATAAAAAAGTAATTCCTGAAATGGAACTACTTGATATTGATAATCCAGTGTGGTCAGCTGCTACTAATTTAATAGAAGCAACTACAAACGCACCTACAAATAGAATTTACAATAAGACTATAAATGTACGTGATGGTATGGACAATCAGTTTAGCACTTTTAATAGAGTTATGATGTTTAGTGGTTATAGTAAGTGGAACCAAGGACTAGGTGATCCTAAAATAGAAGCTATAAGAGAAAGTGTAAAAAAGAAAAGCAAAAATAAAAAGAAAAAGAACAAAACATTAATATATTCTGATTTATGAAAAAACTAATTATATTATTATTAGTAACTTTAATTTCTTGCGCTGCACCAAAAAAATGTTGCTCACAAGTAAAATTAAAAAAATATTTTAAATTTGCTACGTTTTACGCAGCGGCAAATGGTGGTACATCTATATCAGATGTTGAAACATTTTCAGTTACAAATGGACTTGAAACAGCAACTATTAAAACACCATACGATTATAACTTAGCGCTAGGTATACGTAAAATTGCTAGGTTTGGTTATGAAAACAGAGCACAAACTTTTTACGATGGTACTGAAAACTCATGGTCAGATGGTGCTAACGTAGGTAAAGTAAGTGGATTAGAATTTTT
>TARA_R100001443_G_scaffold9746_2_pt1 | contig 19039 bp, 17 predicted proteins | sample TARA_R100001443 | Tara Oceans TARA_R100001443 (sample SAMEA2622142) | marine metagenome | biome: marine biome (ENVO:00000447); feature: deep chlorophyll maximum layer (ENVO:xxxxxxxx); material: "saline water (ENVO:00002010), including plankton (ENVO:xxxxxxxx)" | depth 50 m
TTGCATTTTGTTATCTGTAAATGTTTCATGCGGGACACTTAACATTGCTTTTTCGACATTTTCTTGAAATTGTTCGGTCTTTTCTTTTGAAACAACTGCTCCTGAATTTATGTCCGTCAGATTATCCATAGCATCTTTTTGCAAACCAAGGGCTTGTGCTTCAATATCACTCAAACGTTTATTCAATTGTTTGTTCCCTTCTGTCATAATTTGACGAAGTTCTTCTTGGACTTTTTCATTATCGGCAAATTCATTTTGAATACACTCATACGCAAACTTAGCATCATCATCAAGAATCATTCAAACGTCACCACCTCAATGTAGCGCGGAAGATTTCGCTCTACGTCAGCCTTGAACAATTGAATCTTAGATGTTAAGTCAACGTTTTGTGTTCCTTCAGGAATCAATACGCTTCGGTCATCAGCAAGAAGCAAGTCAATCACTACAAGTTTTGTGCAAATATCCTCTATTGCTTTCTCTACGTATCGCTCACCATAAACGTAAGCCACCTTAATTGCGTTCCACTCAAAGAAAGGATAGGAGTTGTTGAAGTAGATGATACCCATTTCGTGGTCGCACCACCAATCACGAAGGCGGCCAACGTCACCACTACTACTGCCACCTTGTAGGTCAACAACAAATGTGTCTTGAGAGATTTGTCCACCAATGTCGCTAAGAGCGCTTCCTACGACAATAGCGCAACCGGTAAAGGAAGTATCTGTTATTCCTGTGTATCTGAACACATCACCACTCGCATCAACACATACACCTGCTTTTGCAAATCCAGCAGTAGAATCTACATTGATAGTTGTAGAAGCAAGACTACTGAAAGTAGCAGTAAGTGCTGTTGTTTGTTTGAATTCAACTGTACTATCTGTAGTAACGATAGAACAGGTTTCACCAGCCTTTACACCACGCATACTCGTAACTTTGACTTTCCCCGTACCATAATCTGCGTTGGCTGTAGCAAGGAATTCATTGTGTACGCCAACTTGATTACTACTTCCTTCTAATGTAAATGCAGGGTCAAAAGTCACGCTTGCTTTACTAACTCTATCTTCTTTGTTAATCAAGTCAGCAAGATTTTGTGCGGTTGTTGTAGAGTCAAAATCGGCTCGCCATTGTGATGTAGATGTACCAGCGGTCAGTGTAGCCGCACTCCCGTTACCGGGCGACATTACAATTGAGCCTGAAATTGCTCTAACATCTTCAGGTAGATGAATTCGCGCTTCTGCCGCACCAATCTCTCTGTAATCGTCACCTTGCCACAACTCAATACGTAGAATCTGCTGTACATTACGGAAAAGAAGTGGTGCTGTACCTACATAATCAGTATAGTATCGGCGTCGATATGGTTTGTAGGTATCGAAATTGATGTATTCGCCTGTGACAAGATAGGGTCGCCATGCATTGTGTGTAAGATTGTCAATCTTATCTTGCATGATTTTGATAAGATGCTCTACGTGATTCTTGGTCACACCACGTGTGCGACCGTTGGTGAAAGATGCTTGATTTTGCACATACGCATTATCGGCTACTTGGTAGTTTGCGTGTGTGATTGAACCGGTAAAATTTAATTTTACGCCAAGAGAATCAGAAGTAATTGATGTAATCACCCGTTCAATACCCAATGGGTCTGCGTCTGAATAAATAAGAATGGTATCATCGACAGAAAAACCAATATTTCTGTAATCTGAACCCGTAATAAATACACCTGTCGCGGCACTGTCACCACTGACAAGAACTGCCTCTTGTGGTCCGATACCAAGTAAATCAGCCACCTTTTGTGCAGTTGTATAGACGATAGAATCAGGGTCTAAAGGACGGGTTTCTGCTTCTCCGGGGCTGAATACTACGGGCAATCATCTCACATCCTGTTCTTTTCATCACGGTGTCCGAGATTGTATTCCATTGGTCTACCACATGAACCACATTTGGCTGTCCACATGAAGTGGAGAAGACCACAGTGTTTACATCTTGTGCCTGAACCAATATTGAGAATGTCGCCTACTTCAGATGTACGAGAACGTTGTGATTTGACTACACCCTGTAGAGGGCGGTCTGTATTCATGACCTTGTTGTGGTCAAAATTAACGTCAGATACAACGCCTTGCTTTTGAGAACGGGATATGTCTTCAAAGTCGATAGACCTAACATCGAACCCCATACATATTCCTCACGCTCAACTTGTAGTCACAATAATGTAAATGTTACCGAGAACGGTAAACGGGTCGGCTGTTGTACAGGTATTACTACCAATAGCAGTAGTAATAGCCGTTTGAATAGCCGATACGTCATCTACAAATTCCTTTTGGGAAAAAGGACCAAGTATGGTACAAGATTTTGCCACGGAGAATCAACTCCGTAATCAACTTCTACGACCGAGCGCCCACCAGCGACCTGTCATGCTTGATACACATTCGATAACTAAACCTGTACCACCGGTATGGTTTACGAATGCACCGTCAACACCAGCGCCTGTTTGGGCGCCACCTTGGTCTGCCATAACACCTGATGCCAAAACTTCAACCAAAAGTCCGGTCAAGTCAATACTACCCGAGTCAACGCTTGCCGCGTTCCATGTGCCTGTGTAAAGCATCATATTTCCGATTGCTGTTGGTCTTTCATCTACTGTACTGCTAAATGCCATTATTCATCATCTCCTTGTGGATGTTCCTCGACAGGTGACTCTTCTACTTGAACTTGCTCATTGTTTTGGCCTTCACTTAGGTAGTTACCAACCAATTCAAGAGCGCGACCCTTAGTGGTGTAACCCGAAGGTACAACACCATTTGTAGATAGCCATGCGAGAATGTCTGTGCGCTTCCAACCTGCATCGGGTACGCCATCAATAGTGGGTGCTTGTTCATCACCTTCGATAAGCCAATTTTCAGGGGCTAATCGTACACGCCACTTGTTGAGCCATTCACGTGACACCTCATGGGCCTCACCACGTATTCGCGGTGTAGGTCCATCGAGGGTCACACTGTATGATGGCCCAAGATAAGTTACAGTAGGCACTGTAACTCACCTCAATTGAGTAGCATTAGTGTTGCTGTGAACTGACCACCGGCTTCACCGTGAGCCACAAGTGCTGGTAGTGAACCACCGGTCTTGGTAGCAGGTGCAGTACCTGTGTTGGTGAAAGTCAATTGTAGGTCTTTGTCAGTCACGTTGAAAGAGTAACCAATGATTGATACAATCTTTGAAGCACCTGCACTGATAGTCAATGTCTGTTCAGCCGCATCCGCTAGAGTAGCCTGAATGGTTACCATTCGTAGGCTTCCTACTGCATTTCCGTCAGTGTTTTGTGCGGTAAATCCAGTTAGAGAGCCGGGGTATGAACCGCCGCTGTTTCCGCTCAACCAACCTGTTTCATCAACAGGTGTTCCTGTTCGCATATCAAGGTCCAAAAGAACCGAGACTGTTCCTGTTGAGAAGTCACCATCATCGAATGAGATTTCTAGTCCTTTTCTTGTGTATGTTTCTGTTGCCATAATTCATCATCTCCTTGTTTATTGTTTTTTTTACCCTCACTTGAGGTCACGGATTGAACCTTGACCTCCGAAGAAAGTAGTCCATAGTTCGCCCATTGAGCGGTACATTCCCTCTTGTCCGAGGCGGTTGATGGCGAACGGGTCACCAGTTTCAATACCACTCTCAAAGTATTGGGTTGGAATTGCTGTACTGAAGTACAGGTAGTCAGTGTCAAGGAAGTACATACGGCTTAGACCGTCCTTTGTAACGTCCTTGCTTGGAATGATTGGAACACCGTTGTATGTTGCAACGATAAAACCAGCCTCAAGACCGGGTACACCCTTTACACCGTTGTAGGTTGGGGTGACACGCTTCTCTTCCATGAATCGCTGTTGCGACTGTAGTAGTTGCTGTAGACGCATTAGTGTGTCATAGCCAGTTAGGATAACCTTGGGGTTACCACCACGTTCCCATACTTGCTGGAACAAAGTGTCCAAGTGGTCAAGGGAAAGAGTTCGGCGGCTACCTGATGCACGGTCTGCACCACAGTTGACTTCAGCGTTGGACCAAGAGTTTGCACTTCGGTCGATGCTGTAGATGTCAAGGTCGTTTGCACCACAGTGGTCAGTACCAGCGCTTGCGCCAGTTTCCATTGATGTTAGTCCACCGGATGAGCCACCGTCGTTTCCTGTAACACGGTCGAGTGATTCAAAGTCGTTACCGGCTACGGTTTCGGAATCCTCAAGAAGCATCTTGTTGATATGCTCTGCGTGGTGCTTGCCCATCTCTTCTTTGAGGACAGCACGAATGTCGCCAAGTCCGTCATCCTTGTCAGCCAAGAACATTGCAGTTTCGCTCATGTCGAATGTGTGAACAATCGTCTTGGGCTTTGCAGCAATGTGCTGGAAGGCTGGCTTGGTTGTGTCGGGTAGGGTTGCATTTTCAGCAACACCGCCACCAACTGTGAAGGAAGGTCGTGAAGTAATAACTCTCCATCCACTTCGCTCCCACGGGCGCTTGGGTAGAATGCTAAATGCATTGAATTCTTGGTTTAATTGTGACCAAACCTTGCGACCGTAAATCGCTTGGTAAGTACCACCAGTTGTGGACAGCATAGGTGCGTCAGCCTTCAAAAGTTCTGAACCACTGTATGAGTAGCCCATCGCGTTACCTGCGCCATAGAAGTAGCGCTCCATGTCTGTGATTGTTCGGATGTAATCTCTTGCCATTTTTCATCATCTCCTTTTTTCATTGTTGTGTGTTGCTCATGCACCTCGGAACGACTCGTCTGCGAGTCGGTGTACCTCATCCCAACTCATGTGGGCGAGGTCCTCGGTGGATGGAATGGTTACAGTGCTTCGACCTTGGGCCTTTGCAATTGTGGTTGATTCTGTGCTGATGTTGTCAATGCGCTCTCCGAGTGCTTCGATAGCCTTGCTGATTTCTGCAAGTGGGCCGCGAGCATCGAACTGCTGCTGCTCTTGCTTCTGAACTGCGGCCTGAACTTCATTTTCATAACGAGTTGCGAACTGCTGTTCAAGACTACCACGGAAGTTCTGCTCTTGTGCTGCTGCCTTGTAAACCTCGTATGCGGCTTCAATGTCTGCGTCAGATACCGTGTCAGCGGTCAAGTAACCCTTCTTTACAGGTCCCAAAGCACCTGCTGGTTGCTTGCCACCACTTGCGGAAACTGCGTTTGCGGCTCCTGTAGATGGTGAACCTGATTCTTGTCCACGACCACGCACTTGACCGGCGAAGTAATCAGCACCGTCAACGGAGTCAGGGTTGTCGAATCCACCAAGTTGTGCCTTGTTCAAGTCATCAAAGTGCTGTCGTGCGGCTCCTGTGTCCACACCAGCACTCTTGAGAGTGTCTTCCATCCATGAAAGGTATTCAGCAGTAATAACATCGCTGTATTCGTTACCCTTTTCCATGTTGTACATCTTCTCTTCTTTATCATCTTCTTCGTCTTTCTTTTCATCTTTTTCTTCAGACATAGGTTTGTCCTCTTTTTTGTCTTCCATGTGTTCACGAAGTTGTGGTGGCATTCCCTTCTCCATTGAGTCGAGTCGTCCTTCAAGTCGTGTCAATACGCTGTTCATTTGTTCCATTACATTATCATCTGTCATAGTGGTGTCCTCCTTCAATATACGAAAGGATGCTTCGGGGTTTATACCCTTTTCACAAATTGTTATTTCGTGAAGTTCAAGTTTACTAATTTCTTGGTAGTCGCCGTGTTCTTTGTCACTCTTACGCATTCTCTTGAATGCTTGACCACCGATTGAGAAACCAGTAAGATTACCGGAACGAATTTCTGAAGCCACTTCGCGTGCCTTTTCAATATCGTTTCGGAGTTTAACAACAACAAACATACCGGTGTCATCCACTTCGGACTTCCACATACGGCCATCGTTGTCTGTGTAGGAAGGAATCACAGTTCCAACCTGAATGTTTGAATGAGCGAGTTGAACATTAGCGTGTTCAGGGGCTGCCATGAACTTCTTGAAAGCATCGTTTAATGCCCCGCGTGTAATAAGGTCGCCCTGCTTGTCAACCAATTCTACGCTTGCGTAACCTGCAACAACCAAGTCCTTACCACTCTTCAGCAGAGTGATTTGGTCAGGGTTTCGCATACGAAGTTGCCCAAGCATTGATTTCCATAACATCCTGTCATACTATATGAATGTTATATTATGAAAATCGAACAGTGGGTTGGTCGTCATCAATATCAAAATCGACGGACTCCCCCTCATTTGTACTTAATTTAGCATGTGAAATACGCTTCTTTCCTTTTTCAGCCGGTGACATTGTTTTTTCGGGGTCTTCACCGGGTCTTGGGCGCATGTCATAATCAGGTAATGTGGACTCATCTCTCAAATTTGTTGGTCCTCTTGGTGACTCTACAGGTGTAGCCATGTCTATACCCAAACCTTTCGGTCCTGTCCATGTCATTCTTTCTTTAGAAATTACATCTAACGCTCGCAAAGCAATTTCCAATGCTTTGACCATAGACGGTTTGAGGAGGATGTTGCTTTCTTTTTGGTCAAGAACACCTGCTGATTCTCTTTTAATGCGTTTTGGGTCAACTTTTTTGGGTACAACATTTGTTTCGTCTTCTTCATCTAATTTTTCGACATAGCCCTTTAACATTAACAAAACTACAGGTTCCCAAAACGGTCGAAGACTTTCAGACAATTTGTATGAGTAATTACTCTTTCTCAAATCACCCATAACACAAATTGGATTTTCAAGATACCAAGAGTCATTCCATTTTTTAACTTGATATTCAACGGTATCAATATCTTCTAACATAATTTTAATTATTCCATCATCTAAATCAACATCATGTGGTATTATCATAGGCGGATAACTCTTTGTCAATAACGAAAGTGTTTCACTACTCGCGGGACCCTCACCTTCACCTTCTTTTTCAATAGATGTAATTTGTACATTGAATACATCACGACCACCCCGTGTCTTTTTTGTTACACCGGAAATTTTTGCTTCTACAATATCTCCTTCTTTGAACGGTTTTTCTACACGATGAGCCGTTCCAACATCCATGTAATGTTTACCATCCAATTCTACGGCTCTATTTCCAAGACCTTCATTTGAAAGAATTGGCCCTGCACCTAATTGGTATGTGTATGGTCCCTTACCTCGTTTGTCGAGAATAACAAAATTCAAAGTTTTTCCTTCGCGTAGTATCAACCATTTTGGATGTCGTTTTTCTCCTTTCATGTACGTTGATTGTGAATCACGAAGCAAAACATAACCATCTTTCTTCAAATCATTTACGGCACTTTCTAAACCTTCTCTATCCGTTACACGTGTGTTGAAGGGGCCGGGTATGGAAATTCCGTCATGACTTTCCAATTGTCCACGAAGAATTTTCAAACGCTCATTTGTGTTCATATCTGATGTATCTGTACCATCATACGAAATAATATCATGGACGAAAAATTCATCATCTTTCAAAACACCATCAACAATAAAATCACTTTCACTTAATTTAGGTGCAGCATCACGGATTTTTTTCGGGACACCTCTTTTTTTACCATTTTCATCAAGGAATAATGTGTCATCATCTTTGATTAAAAGTAAACGAGTTCCTTCATACCAAGTCGATGCAACCCAAGAATCACTAAAGCCTTTGAATTCTTTCAAATCATCAAGAGAAAAGATTCGGTGCATGGGTCGAATAAGTGGAACCCAATCATCCTTACTTGCTTTTGTCAACAATACATCAGGGTTTAACAAACTCATTAAGAAGCCTGTCATTTCACCAGTTGAAACATTGTATGGGTCCGAAGCATGTGGGTCGTCATAACCTCTTTCTCGTAATTGTGGAGACTTTTGCGGCGTAACACCGGGTAAATTCATAATTTGTGTGACATTATTGCCGTGTACATCCCTCATCATTTGGTCTGATGTTGGATAAACAAGTGTGGGGAACTCATTGGCAGCGAAATACCAATTACCATTAACACCTATTTCGCCATCAAACGTCGGGGTAACATAATCCGAAGCCCAATCTTGTAACCCACTGTTCCATACTGGATTGATACTACACTGACTTTCGGGCGTAGGAGGTGAAATGGGCCGATTATCCCATTTTGCTTCTTTAGACATTTTTTGTTGTTGTGTTGCTTCAACACTTTCAACGCCTTCTTCGCCCATTTGCGCTTGTTCAGGATTTAAAATATACAAACTATCAAGATTATTTTTACTCATTCTTGTGGCCCGTTTAATGTGTTTTTTTGTCAAACCCTTCACGCCATGCAAATCATTTGAAAGGAAAGACAAACCATGATTTCCTAACAACGGATTAAACATGTCTCGCGCTCTTTGTTCAAACGCACGCGGTACACTGTGTAATTCATGTGCATTCCAAGCACGGGTTTTTTTGGCTGCTCCACCGCTTACTTTGAGATTACTCTGTCCTTCTTTCAATAAATCATGATAATCTTCACCATGATATGGTGTCAAATCTAAATCGTGTGCATTTGGTAAATTACCATCTGTAAGAAGAGAATGCATTGTAGCGACACGGAAAGGTTGATTCATTTCATTAGAACGTCGTATGACTTCGTTTACATGTTCTTTATGCTTTGGTGTTGTCGGTAAACCCAAAAGTTCCAATGCTTCTGTATCAGTCATATTTCCATGAATCTCCGCACCGTGATTCAAAATATGATTTGCAATACTAGCGTATTCATCACCGGATGTTAAACCCTCAATATTAGGAATTTCAACATCATCAACACCATAAGCATGGGAACGTAAATTGTGAGAATTGTGTTCTTGTATTAGAAGCGCTCTTTCTGCTAATCGAGCCAACTGCCCCATATCATGCGTAAACTGCATTTTGTCATCTTCGGGGAAGGAATGTGGTACGGCTTCTTGAATTTGAGGAAGGAGAATTTTCATCATTTGTGTGATTGCTTTATTGTCTCCATCTAATTTAGTGTCGCGTTGTTTTACTCTATCTTCCCAAAAACCTGATTTAGATTTGGGTTGCATATTACTTGCTTCAGTTTGCATAGTAAACAAAAGACTTCGTAGTTCTTTGATTTCTTGTTGAAGATTAGAAATACCCTCGGGTGTCATTTCACCCATTTCTTTTTCTTTGTCGAGTTGTTGTTCACGAATCATCAACTCCTTGGCCGTTTCAATTTCTTCAGGTAAAGAAGCACCATAAGCCCCCATGCCTAAATATTGTTGGATGTTACCCAATTGTTGCTTTTTCTCACCCAAAAAACGTTCTTCTGCTTCTTGAAGTGTTTCTTGGTCAATTGTTTCAGAATTTACATGACCCAATTCATCCATTAAATTTGAAATAACATTTTGATTTTCAATCGGTAAATCAGTAAAATCGCCATGATTTAGATATTCAGCAATTTGATGTGGGTTTCGTGTTCCCAAATGTCGTGTTACTACGCCCAAGGTATTGAGATATTCTCTTTCTAAACCTTCAGGGATAACAGGGGGATTCTTTAATGATGTTTCACGATAATCCGAATAACCAATAAAATTCAAAAAATCTTGTAAATTATCACCTGTAGATAATGGTACGCCGTAAGATTGCATATCTTTGAAATTATGTAGAGTCTTCTTTTGTGGTTCTTCAAATGGTCGAATATGACCTAATGCTGTTCGGATGTGATGGTCAATCATGGCTTGTCTATGGGACATTTTATCTGAAGCACCTTCACCGTATGCTTGTTCAGAAGTTGAAAATGTATCTTCCATATGGGGTACAGGAAGAACGTAACCACGTTTGCCCATAATTTCTTCATGTTCTTTGGGACTTTTTGTATGAAGGTAATTTGAATATTTCCCACTTGTAGAACTCTTATGTTCAGTAAAATTATTTTTTGTTGAGTCACCTTCACGAAGTAAAACACCATTACTATCGTGTTTTACCTGTGTAATATCACCCGGTGATAGAACATGTTCGGGTGGCATAATTACAGGTTTTTTGATGAGTTTTTCTTCCCCCTTTTCCCCTGACGCCAAATCCATAACTTTCTCTACGCTATGAGGTTTTACAAACGGGGCTACCAAACTTGAAATAGAATTCAAATTTTTGTTTACAATTAATCTCCCTGTATCAGAATCTAATTCACCAAAAATGGACTTACCAGTTTCCGGGTCCATTAACATGTGATGAATAAATTCTACATACGTGGCTAAATTTCTTCCTACACCACCACCTTCTGAAAACGCATCCCACCAATGTGAACCATGTGTTGTGGTATGTGTTCCATCTGAACTTACATCGAATAAATTATCTTCATTATCTTCAGGTCTTACACCAAATTTTGAACGTTTTACAGAAAGAATATTTCGTATATCTTTTGCTAATGCTGCTGAAGATTCATATCCGTATGCAGATTCAATTGCTGCATCAATGTGTTCTTTTGGTATAATAGGTCCTTCCATTTCTCCATACATTGGATGGTTTTCCATTGCCTCTTCTGTTTCGGGATGATACCCTGCTAAAAACAACAAATCTTGTTTTGAAAGTTTTGTGTGATTTTTCCCATCGGGTGTGTTCAAAACATCATGTTTTCCTGATGGAAGATATGATTTGTGATTTTTATGACTAATTTTTTTTACGTCATTCCAATTATACGATTCTTGTGCTTCGTTCCAAGATTTACCATCATGAAAATTAAATCGTGGTAATACATTAAGGAGTCCGTCGATATTTTGGAGTGGTTCGCCTGTAATGGTGTTTAAGATAGCCTCTCCTTCTTTTTCGTGACCCTTTGGATGGGTTTGGTCTTCACCATAATTATCATGCATTTCATGAATTCTTTCTAAAATTATATCTGCTATAGATTTTCCATTGTAATCTACAACTTCAGAATCATGCACTGCGGTATTCAAACCACCTTGAAGAAATCTATTTTCTCCTGAAAGAAAATCTCGTTCGTTACTTTCCATGATTTTATGAAAATTCGGTGCGTGGGTAGAAACTCCACGATGCCACCAATTAATTTCAGGCGTCATACGTTCCATAGCATTGAAAGCAAAACGAGCCTGTGGTATTGTAGTTCCATCGGGTAATTTAATCAGTTGGCTGTCTTTACTCACATTTCCTTTGTTTTCTAAATGGTCTAAAACTGCTGTTCGCTCTTCGGGCGAAAGCCATTCCATACCAAACATGTAACCTGTCCAACCTAAACCATGACCGTGGTATTTTCCTTTCTTACCGCCTTGTTCGATTTCTTCAAACGCTTGTTCGTAAGAAAACTCATCATCCGAAGCAGGTTCAAATGTTACATCTTCACCTTCCCATTCGTCTGCGCGACTATTGAAATGCTTTTTTCTTAAATCGTGTGAATCATCAACATTTCCATAACCATTTTCTAATTTCCAACGTCGAAAGTCACGCTCATACAAATCATCATTTGAACTTAATGCACCGCCTAAAGCACCGCCGAAAAGATACTTTCGCTCACCTTTGATTTGCTGCCCGAACACAACAGGACTTTTGTTTTTGATGGCATGGTCGAGCCATTCTTTTTCTCTTTTTGCAGCATGACTTGATTTGTTTTTTTCTCCTTCTTTTGTTGGAAGATACATTCTTTTCAAATGTTCTACAAATCTTCTTCTTTTTGTTATTGCATCTCTTCGCAATAATGGGTATGTTTCTTCTCTAAATGGGTGTCTATTGTGATAAGCATCACCGGGTGTAGTATTTGCGTCAGGCCAAACAGCATGTCTAATGCCTCTTTCTTTTGTGTTAGGAAGTTTACCAACCCAAGGATGTCTTGAGGGTTCACTACTTGCTCCTTCAATACCAACAGCCACAGGCGCAAATGGTTTTGCAAATAGTTGCGGTTCTTCGTCTAATGTAGTTTCTTTATCTTTGTAACCTTCTTCTTTCCAAAGAAGAACATTCATTGCCATGCTTTTGCAAACTAGAGTTAATGGGTCCGATGGTTTAACACTTAGATTGGCATAAGCCATCATGTATTCAGCAGCATTACGCTCTAAATCTAAACCATCATCGAATGATTTTAACAACTGGCTTTTTCTGAAAAGAAACAGATTTGAGGGGTCAGCCAACACACATAATCACCGCTCATACCAGCGGTTGAAAACTAGGACACGCATTTATATCCATACCTTGATGGGCGGGATGGTGACATCCTTCATGCGTTGTACCCCCACAAACACCGCAAATTTGTGGAGCATAACCGGCTTCACCGGCTTCACGCCTGTTAGCCATTTCATTGCCTTTTTTGACTAAAACTGGTTTTGTCATTGTATCACTTAATCCAATTTCAAAGGTTTTGATTCGCCGGAAGCATCTTCTCTTTCAGCACCTGTACCCTCATGTGGATTTAGTTTACGACCAAGCCCTTCCATTGAAACATTTTCTTTACCCTTCTTGTTCTTTGGCTTTGGTGCATCTTCAGTTTCAAGTGGTCTTTGGTTAGTAGAAAAGTATTGTGATGCTGTTTGGCCGCCTGTTTCTCTTACGAAATGTGGCACAGAGTCTTTACTCTTTTCAGGTGTAAAACCCGGTTGGGCTTTAGCCATTTTACCACCACAGCCCATTTTCATACAGCCGCCTTTTTCCATTTTTTCACCACACGACGGACATTTTTCAGCCTTTTCCACTTTAGCGTGAACTTTGTCACACTGTGCTTTTTCTTTTGCTGAACATTCGGAGTATTTCTTACCAAAGTTTTTCATGCAATATTTATTCTTCTCAGCCATGTCGGCCTTAGCCATTTTACCACCACAGCCCATTTTGCACATTCCTGCTTTGTCTAATTTACCACCTTTACAGTCCGGGCAATCTTTACCTTCAACTGCTTTTTCAATTCGACGTTCTATGGCTGCTGCTTTTTCAAGCAACTTTGTTGCTTCGTAACTGTATTCTTCAAATCGTGGCTTCACTGAATCATCTCCTTGCTTCTTGCTCCTTCTGCCATTTCATGTATGTCATCCCAACTCATAGAGTGGAATTCTTCATTTGATTGAGGCATCATAAAACCGTTTTCATTTTTCAAAAGAATTGGGTCATCGTTTCGGAATGGGTCGGGTAGTACATCTTCAGCAAACGGTGTAGCCGTTTTTACAAAACCTGCTTTTTTGAGCATGGCTTCGGGATTTGAAAACATAGAACGAAGACGTTGATTTTCTGCTTTCAAAAGTTGTAAGTCACTGTCCATACCTTCCATCTTTGTAATAAGAGCGTTCATCAAACGCTCGGTTGTAGAAGGCTCTTCAGCCAAATTACTCACCTTGATTTACACGGCGTCCGAATGTTCCAGCGTGTGGGCGCATAGCAGAATTGTGCCGACCGGAGGAAATGAAGCCCGGAAGTGTTTGACCGGACACAACACCTGAAGGAGATACGGATGCATCTTGGAACTTCACAACAGCAGCGTTACCTGCAAAATGTTCTTCAGGGACGTAATTGTTACCCTTTTGAACGGCTGCGTGAATATCATCAGATAGATAATCTGCAAACTTTCTAATTTCCGACAAATGTGTTTGTGCTGAAGTAGCATCACCATCTGCTAGAGCCTTGTTAAAAGCCTCAGTATGTTGTTGCAACTTTCGCGCCATCGGGTCCATTTTTTTCAAATCCATTGTGAACACTGTCCTTTCGCATGATGCTCTTGTTTATGAGGCTTTAGGCCCCTCTTGGCCTTCGGGCATTCATTAGCGCTTGTTGATTACGCATTCCCTGTGTCGGAGCAACCCCTCTTTGTTGAACTGAAGTAACTGGTGAACCACTACCCGGTGAACCTCTTTGTTGTGGTCGTGCGGGACTTCTCGGAGTACGAATACCCATTCCTTCACCACCGGGTTGTGAAGGTGGCATCATTGGTCGTTGACCCATACCCGGTTGCGGTGGCATCATTGGTGGCATACCGGGTGGCATCATACCCCTTCCACCCATCATTGGGGGCATCATACCTCCCGGTGGCATACCCGGTGGCATCATCGGGGGTGCGCCTCCGGGTGGCATACCTCCGGGGGGTGGTGCGCCACCCGGCTGCGCGGGGGGTTCGGGGGGTGGTTGTGTGTAAGTAAATCGAATATCACGGTCACCTTGTTCTTTCAATTCAGGTTTGTAGCCTAACATCATCATACGTTGTGCAAGGTTGACTTCCATTTCATCACGGCGTAAACGAGTAATTTCATCTTCTTCTTCATTCGGATAAAGAGTTATTTTCCAATCCGTAATGCCCATATTTTTCAATAATTTAGGGAATAATAATTGTGTGTAAACTTTCTGACCAAATTCAACTGCACGATTGGTAACAAGAATTTGAAGACCTTCATTATTCAAACCACCGGACTTACCATTATCGACCATAAAAATACTCGATACACCAAAGAATGCGGCAATACGATTACGGATTTCATCACGCACAGCAATGTATTGCATCTCTTCCAACGTGTCCATAAACTTGACCCAGTTTACACCACCTCTACCGCTACTTGATTCAATACCAACTTTTGGAATGTAATGTGGGTCACGCTCCATTTTTTCATCAACGGATTTCCAAAACGATTTCATTGATTCTAGGTTGTCTGTTGTAACAGAAATAATACCTTTTGGAGAACGGCGTTTTTGATATGCTGTGTACATGTAGTTGTCCATTGCTGTCAATGTCATGGCTTGACGCCACATTGTATTTACAGGTGAAGTACCGTACAATTTTGATGGTTGATATTTACTGATGTGAATTACTTCGCCATCAACGTAGTATTGTGTTTTACCGCTTCCAGCCATATTGACATAGTGAACTTCATGCATTTTACTACCACAAATTTCACAATTTCCTTCTTGACCCGGACTGTGTACTTGGTCACGATGAATCAAGCAAGTTTTGTATCGACCACCACGAACACCACGTTTGTCCGCAACAATACGCATGAATACAGGGTCACCTCTTACAATATCTTTTACGCGATAAAATGAAACTTCATTTGTTTCCGGGTCCACGTAGTATTCTTTGACCAAAACAAGGAAAGCATCATCGACAATTTCCAAATCTCTTTCAATTTCGTGTATAATCTGCATAAAGGTTTGGTCCATACTATTTTCATTGTTGAGAAGCCATTTTGCATACGTTGTTTGGTCTACATCAGGTTTACGTGTTTCACCGCCACAAGTTGGGCAAACTTCTTCTTCGTGTTGAAATTCTTCATCACATTCAACACATTTGCTCATGAATTTTTTTTCCCAATAATACCCACGACGAAAAATCTCTTGGCCGAGTTTTGATATTACAGTGCGAAGAATTAGATTTTCTTTTGATACCGCATATAGTGCAGGGATTGTAATACCCTGCGCCATAATTGGTTCTTGAATACCACTTGACCAAAGTGGCATTGTCGGTGTAGGCGTTTGACGCCTTTTGAACGGTTTTGATAAAGCCGATAAAAATCGAGATATTCGCCCTTCTTCATCTTCAGCCATATCATAATCCCTCCGCGTACTTTGTCAAATCTTCAGCCCCAATGCCCCAATCTTGTAACAGCGCATCGGCTTTGTTTTTATCATCTTTCCAGTTTTCAAAGGTTACAAGACGCTTTAATTCACTTTTTCGTGTTGTATCAGCATCATCTATGTATTGAAGAACAGCCTTTGCTTGAGTTTCCTTCATTTTCAAATGTGGTAAAATACCTTTGAGTAATTTTTGAATATCTGCCTTTGAATGAAATAATAGTCGATGTGTTGTTCGATTGCTTTTTTTGCTGATTCTTTGGTCAAGAGCAAGCACACCACAACCAAGAGCCTTGTGCATTTGTTCACAATGTGTTCGACCACGTGTACCTGTTGCTACAAACGAAGCACGTGGTTCACCTCGGTCTGTAATAAAAATACTTCCATCAGCGTCAAGGAAACCCGCTGCATATGACCAAACATCTTTGATAATCAAACCCGTATGGTCCATTTTTACAAAAGTACCTTTGTTGACACCTTTGTAAATATCTTCTTCTTCACCATAAATTTTGAGAAGTTTACTCATAGTAGCGGGTGTCATTTTTTGTTTGTGAAGAATTTTTTCTTCAACACCCTTTTCTACAATTTGACGACTTGATAAAGGACCCTTTTCTTGCAATACTTTTGCAGCAAATTGCAATGCATTTTGTTGGTGTTTTGCTAAATTTTCCGTTTGCCTTAATGTTGTACGCCACATTTTTTTGGCTGTGCTACGGTCTGTCATTGCTGAAGCCCATGCTTGTTCTTCTTCAACACCCCAAGCATGTTCGTGTGAATCTAATTTTTTTAATGTAGATTCTGCTTTTTCATACATTTCACAGGCTTCAATAAGTGAGGAAGAGCGCGTTTCACCAAATTTACGTAATGATTTCAAATTGATGTCTGACAATCCAAGATTGCGAATTGCGTAATCATGTTCATCAGACCACGACAAAGACTTGATAGTGGCTTGTGTTTCCAATGCTTTGAGTGTGCGTATGTCTTCAATCATCCCATCAATTTCATCTGACTGAGTTTTATCGTGTCTTCGCATTTTACGAAGAGAGCGAATCATTTCATCAGCGGAACGCCCAATTGAACTTTCCAACCACCCATCGCCATTTGGTGGAAAACTAAACGACTTGTACACATTCGATGTTGAAAGTGAAGATTTTAACGGTTGTTTAGGCATGTCTTCTAAAGCAAAGTTTGGATGTTGCGAAAGAGAAGAAACTACTGATTTTGTCAAAATATCATCAACCTGTACAGGAAGGTCGTAATCATCACCCAACAAAGACGACCCCCACATATGACCACCCAATTGTCCTCATCTTATAGGATTAATCCTTGAGCAAATGTTCCCATGCTTTTTTCATTGCTTTTTTGTCAGGCTTCGACGTATCTTCAGGTTTTTTTGGAGCGTGTGGTGTCACTGCAATAACAATCGCCATACCTTTTTTCTTTTTCTTATCATCTTCTTTCATGGTATCATCCATCCATCATTTGTTTTAGGTTTTTTTCCACCGGCAAACCAATCGTCAAATCCGGGGAGGTAGTCATCAAGGAGCATTACGCTTCCCTTGAATTCTTTTGTAGCCCAATTAGACAAAGCAAGGGCCATAGCCAAGTCGTCATGCACTCCAACGGACTCAAGCCGCCCATTTTTTTGCATTCCAAATCGAGTAAGTTCTTCTTCCAACTTGTGTGTAAACTTCTTGCTACGCTCATCACCATAGGGGGTTTTGATTTGACCTTGCTCAAATGCCAATAGAAGTGACATAAACAAACTCTCCTTCTTCGTGCGCGTAGTCATGAAAGTGCGAATTGGAATATCTTCACGAAGTTCCTTTAATTCAGCCTCAAACATTCTTTGGAAATTGTTACCTTCAAGTTCGATAAGGTCAGGTTGGAAACGACTGTTGAGAAGAACCATCTGTCGTTTTTGTGCCATAGAGTTCATTCCTTTTTCGTGTACAACATTGACAATCTGTTTGATGTTTGCTTCACCGGGCGGTAATCGCATTGTCATCATGGCTGTATAGTCAGCATTTTTGTCAGAAGCAATCGCAGGGTCCCAACCGATGAAGTGTTGCCCAAATACACCTGAACGTTCTCCTTCTTCATTGTAATCTGATTCAGCCTTGTCAAGCAAAACCAATTCAGAGTCACGTGCAGTTTCAAGAAGTGACATTGGAAACATACTCGCTACGTCATGAATTGGCTCGCACAAATACTCACGTGTAAATTGCATGGCTGGCATCGACATACGACGTTGCTCTAATGCTTCTAAATCCCAACGTTCGGGCCAAAGCGGTTCTCCTTCTTTGTTAATCGCGGGATATGTCTCAACAGTGTACATGTCTTTCTGTTCCAATTCAGCATACAAGTCATTGTAACTAAACGGTGTACCCACCATCATCAAACGGGCTGTGTGGTGAAGAACAGGAAGAAGAACAGCATAGAACCAATCGGCGGCTTTCTGAAGTTCGCTACCTGTGGTCCCCCATAGAATATCGTCACAGACTACAACATCAGGGTGGAAACCACGTGTTGCACCACCAACCGACTTTGCCATCATACGAGAACCATTGGTAAAGTCAAAGTAAGACTTTGCCCAAGGACGACCTTCGGGTTTCAGATGATGAAGACATTCTGTATTCTCAATGATATTCCGAATCATTCTCATGTGTTCAAGAGTCTGTTCCAAAGAGTGTGAAAAAATCATGATGTGGGTATTGGGATTGAATGCAGCAATCCATAGAGCATAGGACATAAAAAATACAGATTTACCGTGGTCACGACTTGCTTTAACGCAATAGTATCTGTTTTCTTCCAATCCTTTTTTCCACATTTCATGATGATAATTAAAATGCACATCGTAACCAAGGTCGGCAACTTCACTGAAAAAATACTTGAAAGACTTCGCAGACATTTTACGGTCCATTTCAAGAATGAACTGTTTCATGTCTCCGTTTTCCATAATATCATCTCATCTTCAAGAATACTTCTGAAGCAAAAATACCCACATCATGTGGACTCATGCCTTTGAGTAGGTCACCGTAAACTTCCATGAAAGCGGGGATGAAGCCCTTAACAGCCCACGGGTCATCATCATCTTCTTCACCCCAATCCTCATCTACACCGTAATAATTTTGATTTATTTCTTCACCCGGAAGTCCTTGTTGTCGATATTGTTCAATTTGTTCCGGTGTAAGGACAGATGTATTGTCTAAAACATCAAAAGCCCAATTACTATTTTCATCTATTTTACCTCGTTGGTTTAAGTTATTATACGCACCAACAGCCGCATCAACATTCGCATCTGGTTTTACTTGTTGATTTGCAAGAGAACTATCTACCATAGATTGTGGTGGTGGTGTTTCTTCAGCAGCCGCAACAATTCCCCCAAGACCTGTTTGCTTTGTGGGTGCTGGTGTATGAACCGGTGCAGGTGCAGGTGCAGTTTCGGGTGTTTCTAAAGGATGCGGGGGGGTGAAAGTTTTTGGTTTGGAATGCGTGCCAGCCTCATCTACAGTATGGTCATCGTGTATATCAGTCGTACCTTCTACTTCAGCAGTTTGTTGTTCCTGAAGT
>TARA_R100001443_G_scaffold98849_1_pt1 | contig 18968 bp, 6 predicted proteins | sample TARA_R100001443 | Tara Oceans TARA_R100001443 (sample SAMEA2622142) | marine metagenome | biome: marine biome (ENVO:00000447); feature: deep chlorophyll maximum layer (ENVO:xxxxxxxx); material: "saline water (ENVO:00002010), including plankton (ENVO:xxxxxxxx)" | depth 50 m
ATATTCCAAACCCAAATACATCAAACCCAGCGGGTGGGCCCAACACGCTTCTTGGTGATATATTTCATATGACAGATTTTGATCCATTGTATAAGTTTAATTGGGGAACTAGTACTACTAACGACACAAAGTGGAGAGAAGAGTACAATAACTACACAACTATACCGCATAAAAGTTTTAGTCCAGTAAAATATGCCGGTAATTTTGGTAGTTCACCACACGCGGCAACAGCTTCTTTTGGTGGTGGTCCTCATTGGGAGCAAAACGCTCCTTGGGATGCCTATGGCATTCCACAATCTCAATTTCTTTGGGACACTTGGTGGCACACTAATGGTGATAAGAAGAGTTCGGATAAAAGAGCTAGAGAAACTGAAGTTTGGTATATCAATGCTGGTTACGTTGCTGGTAAAGAATATTATACTAATGATAAAAAACTAGGTACTAGCCAATATGGCCCACAGCAAGGTCATGGTATAACTATAGGTAGTAATAAAATATTCCTAGAAATATCTTTAGGTGGTTTATGGGGAGAGCCTAAGCTAAGTATGGACGGAGATTCTGGTCAAATGATTGATCCAGGTTTTTATAATATAGGTAAAGTTGGTGGTAATGCCTCGTATCAAGATACTTATACTGTAGATGTTGTTAAAAATCTTGTACCAGGTACTTATTGTAAGTTTAAAGAAGATCCAACGCAAACAATGTACCAAATAGTTGGGGTTAAAGAAGAGAACTATATTAATTACGCTAGATTTGAAAAGGACGATGAAGGAGATTGGTGGATTGATTGGATAATAGACGATACTAATTCCGCAAATTTAGCCTCTTTTACTTGGCCATATTATCCAAACGACGGAAGCGGTATGGCATTAGCTTATTTCGGAAACTACTTTGCATCATCTGTTACTCCTGATTTTGACGCTATTGGTAATCCTTACAATGTAATAGATGAGTATTTTAACACGTGGGCTGGAGATTTTTGGTCTGTTCTTTTACCAGATAATCAGAGTATGAATAATGCATATGGTTGTGCTACAATGGAAGAAGATTACAACATAACTAATATAAGGCACGAGATAGCACTATATTATGATAGCGGTACAGCGAACAATGGAAATCCTTATACTACTATCACTACTAACCAATCAATTTCTAACGGAAGATTGTCCTATAGTAGTTGGACAAAAAACCAAAGTTTAGGTAGTCAGTTGTCTTGTAATTTTACTAAATCTTGGAAGTTGGAGTTAGTAAATGTAGACTCTCCTAACCCTACTGATATGCCTTGGGATCCAACTGGTACAACAGGTGTTACTTTTGGACCTATAGCTAACGGAGCGGAAATAGATATAGTAATTACAGCGGGTCAAGCTAATGGAACAAGCAACTATAAAGATTTAAATAGTGGTGCTTATGCATTTGTAACTTCTTCTATTACTAACTCAGATGGAGAGGTTTTGAAAAAAGGAATGATAGTTACTAAATATGATTCAACTGGAACAATAGGAGGTGGTTCAGTGGTAGAGTTTGGTAAAGATATGGATAGTACAAATGATCACTTAAGTAAATTATATTTACAAGTCGTTGATATAGCACAAACCACTACTGGTGGTGGTAATGACGCTTGGAGAGTAGAATTAGGTGGTTATATAAGACCATTGTTAGTGATGGATACATTTGATTTTGAAGACGGTGGAGCTTTGAGATTTCAACAAGCTATTATGAACGGTTATAGCGATAACTCAGTGGCTAAAATCTCAATAAACACACAATATGACGGTGATTACGACACGGGAACAGGATCACCATCTAGTGGTTCGTTACGGGCCACAGGATATACCTTGCAGTTTTTACAACCTTCAGAAGAAAAAGAAGTTCCACTTTCTTCGAATCCTGCTATTTGGGAAACAGAACCAGAAGATGGTCCAGATTTAGATATATATTACGAAGCAAGTCCACGTATTCCTATAGAGCTAAGCAGAGACAACGCTAACGACTGGATACCTACTAGGTATTCTAAAAACAAAGATTTACTTTTAGCTTCTTACCCAGAGTATAACGGGCAGGCGATACACAACCCAACTGGATCTTACGAAAACTCTGTTATATTAACTGGTGACCCAGGCGATGGGTTTGCATTCATGCTTTTTCCAGACAGTGGTGGGGGTTCGATTTTTATGGATTTAGAGATTGTTCATGTAGACGGTGATATATTAACATTAAGATGTGATAGTGTAGCAAGACAAGACGCAATAATTTTAGCGGCAGGTGAATTTAATGTTGCAACAGCGTTGATACCACCAGATCCTACTCCAAAAAAGAGAATTACCATAAGAAGACCTGATGGTATAACGTTTACCGCGGAGGTTTTAGCACATAACGTTCACCCTGATAATGCGCATAGTATTTTTGGTGTATTTAATCACCCTGTACCTGGAGGTCTAGAGCCTTATATCGACTTAACATCAAGTCCTAGTCTTATACAAGGTTCAGATCAAAGTTTTAAAATTAAAATAAATAAAAATCTTTATGGAGGAGGAAAAAAACCTAATAGTTTAATATCTTTAAATTGGCACAACTGTTATTCTTTTGGAAATGGAGTTGAATCAAATAGAATTAGAGATAACTTTAATACGCCTTTTATTTCTAACGGAGTTAGAGTTTCAACAACTCTTTCGGATTACGAGCAAGAAAGAAGGCAATATGGTTTAATATATTCTGGTTTATACAATTCTGTAACAGGGGTAAACAACCTAAACCAGTTTATACAAGCTGAAAAAATAACTAAAGAAGTTAATCCTTCTTATGGTAGTATACAAAAGTTGCATTCTAGAGATAGTGACTTAGTTACTTTTTGTGAAGATAAAACATTAAAAATACTAGCAAACAAAGACGCGGTTTTTAATGCTGATGGAAACCCTCAATTAACAGCAAATCAAAACGTATTAGGACAAACAATACCTTTTAGTGGTGAGTATGGAATATCTAGAAACCCAGAATCTTTTGCATCGGAAAACTACAGAGCTTATTTTACGGATAAAACTAGAGGCGCGGTGTTAAGATTATCTAAAGACGGCTTAACGCCTATTTCAGAAGCTGGCATGAGAAATTGGTTTAAAGACAACTTAAAATTAGCTAATTTTATTATTGGTTCTTATGATGATGAAAAACAAGAGTATAATGTTGCTTTAAAAAATAGTATGGACCATGTTCCAGAGTGGAATAGTCTTGCTTCAAATGTAGCGCCAGCAAACAGTTTAAGCAGTGGTCAAGGTGTTGTAGCTACTTACGATGAAAGAGTAAAAGGTTGGGTTAGTTTTAAATCTTTTGGTTCAATGGAAAGCGGTGTAAGTTGTAGCAATAGATATTATACTTTTGTAGAAGGTATTTTACACGAACATCACGTACAAGGAGGTGGTTATAATACTTTTTATAGTGAACCTTTTAGGTCTCAAGTTAACGTGTTATTAAACGATGAACCTAGTATTATAAAAAGTTTTAAAACTATTGGTTACGAGGGAAGTCAAGCAAAAGTATTACCACACGTAGCTGGTAGTGGTGAGTACGATGATTTTAACCAACGGTTTGGTTGGTATTCTAACCAAATGAACACAAACATGGATGAAGGGTCTGCTATTTATTTTACTGAAAAAGAAAGTAAATGGTTTTCAAGAATAAAAGGTGCTAGCGAAGATCAAAACCCTGATATGAGCAGTTTTTCAAACCAAGGTATTGGCTTTTTAGGCACTATAACATTAGTATAAATTAACAAAATATGAGTTGTACAAAAAGTAATTTTTTAAGTATATACGTGGGATCTAATATTAAAAATCTACAAGCTAAGGTAGATAAAAATATTACTAAACCAAATAACTATACTCCAAATATTGATTTTCTTGACAGTGCTTGGAACGGTTATATTAGTAGCGGTTGTAATTATTTTAATTCAAGTTTAACTAGTTTTAGACGTGGATTAACAAATTTTAGAAAAAATACAGATATTTATAATTTACAATTAGAAAAAATAGATTTTTTTGATAAATTAAAAGCTACTTGCGGTTGTTCTAAAAGCGCTAGTGTTACAAAAAAAGTTAAACTTATAAAAGAAGTTTCTTTTGATACGTCTAGCATACCAGCTAGTGGAGCGACTAGAGAGTTTGTGATAAAAGGAGATAAAGACGCTGTGTTTAATATATATATTTCAAACGAAGATAGTCCAAAAAAATATTACAACTTTCAAACTAAACAATTTACAACAAGTAGATTTGTACTAGAAGATATTGTTATAAAAGAACATAGTGAAAGTGTTTTTGTAAATTTTCCAAAAGTAAGCGATGACGATCACTACGATATTACAGTTTTTGCAAACCCAGAGTTTGATACTAAACATATAGGTGTTAGAGAAGTGCGTCTTAAAGATAAGGATCAGACTTTAGATGTAAATAAAACCACTGGTTCTAATTCAGCTCTTTTACATAAAAAATTATATCAATACACAGACAACACTATAACACTAACAGCTATAAGTCCTAACAGTGTTTCAGCACTTACGGGATATTCTCAAACAAACCAAACCTTTACTGCTCCAAAATATGGGGGAAAAGTTAAATTTCCATTTACAATAACCGTAACTGCAAATGCGGTTAAAGCTTATCATATTTTAAAACAACCAACACCACGAGATATTGGCACTTTTGTTTCAAGAACTATTGGTAGCGACGCTTTACCTATATATGGGGAAGACGTTAGTAGTTCAACATATTACAGGTGGCCAATAAATAACATTACGGGGTTGAAAAATGGTATGGTAATTACAGGTACCAATGTAACTGCCAACTCTATAATATCAGATTACAAAGACGTCACCAAACTTGATACGAGCAATAGACTTAGACCAGCGACGCCTAGTTCCTTTGGAATGGTTGAAACACGTGGGGAAAAACAACTCCAATCAAAAACCTCCAATATTAGTGAGCAGTCAAAATTAATATCAAAGTATGGAAACGAAACTATAATAGGTTCTACTAAGCGACCGTTGAAATCATACGATACTCTTAAAAATTATAAAAACATTGTTGCTTTAGGTGTTGAAGCTACTGCAGCCGCGGTGTTTACAAATGGAGTGATTACTTCTCAAGTTGGAAATATAGTTTTAAATAAACAACAAGCCGACGCGTTAAAAGGTGATACAATTAAAGTTTTAGGAGCGGGGCCTGAAGAAATCAAAGGTTTAACTGGATATGAAATTAAAGTTTCAAATTTAAAAGCTGAATTAACAAAACCTACAACAACAACAACAGCCGCAGTAGCTGGAGCTGAAATTGCTGTTAACAGCGTACAAGGTGTTATTAACAATGTGTCTAGGCTTAGTGGTATTGGTATAAATGAAAGTTTAGCAGATCCTTTGGTAACTAGTGGTGGTGGTGCTACTGGTAGTGGCAACTGGGTTGTTGATGCAAGCCAAACATTAGAAAGTGGTGCTACATTAACAGTTGAAAACACGGGTAGACTTGTAACAATAACTGGAGATATTGAGTTTACAAAAATAGGTGAAAGCGACGTTACTATATATTTTAATATAGAGCGATTTTTAGCGGCATCATAAAACAATAAAAATATGGCAACAGAAGCAACAATGGAATACGACTACAACTTAAACGCGTCACTGGCTGTTGGTGATTTATTATACTGCACGTGTGTAGCGTTAGTTGACAACACGTGGGTTAATACTAATCCACCTGTTTTATTTGGTGAATTAACTGAAATAAATACAGACACCATAGGTTTTTCATATACTCAATACCCAGCTGGAACACCTAATACCATACCTTGCGCAGGGGGTGCTAAATTTATATCATTTAGCAAAAACAAAGCTATAAACGAATCTTCTTTAAAAGGCTATTATAATTTAGTTACATTTTTAAACGATGACAATAGTCATGAAGCAGAGTTATTTGTGGTTAACTCGGAAACAGGGTTTAGTAGTAAATAAACAGCAAAAACTGTGACTATATTATTATAAATTAAATAAAATTAAATGAAAGATAAATTAATATTTAGACCTTTAAATAAAAAGGACTATAAAACTATTTGTAGTTGGTGGAAATGGTGGAGGTGGCCGGTATTGCCAAAAGATTTTTTACCTAACGACGGTGAAGGTGGGTTTATGGTAGAAAAAAACAATACACCTATAGTTTCTGGATTTTTATATTTAACAAATTCAAAAGGCGCAATGCTAGAGTGGGTTGTATCAAACCCAGATTATAAAGATAAAGATAGAAAACAAGCAATTGAAAAATTATTAGTTGATGTTGAAAGTTTTTGCAAAAGCATAAATATAAAATATATTTTTAGCATAGGTAGAAATAAACACTTGATAGATACACACAAAAAATTAGGATGGCATGTTGATAAAAAGCCTTCTTACGAAATAATTAAAAACATATGATATGGCAGCAATAACAGCAGCAGTAATTGGGGTGGCAGCACTTGGTGTGTCAATATACTCCGCGGTAGAAGCGAGTAACGCGCAAGACGAAGCTATGGAAATGGCGGATGCTAACTTAACCCAACAACAAGAAATTGCAGACCAGCAGTTAGCTTTTCAAAAAGAAGAAGCAAAAAAATTAGAAGCTCAAAAAAATGTTTACAGAAACATGCAGTTTAAAAATCCATATGCGGATGTAAAAAACGCGTTTGGAAATATTAAAAATCCATTTGCAAATTTAGAAACAAATTTTGAAAACGTGTTTGAAGATATAACTGTTAATCAACAACAAGCAGAGTTTCAAAGAGAAACGATGGCTCAACAAAGATCTAACATAATGGGTCAAATGAGAGGCGCTGCTGGCGGAAGTGGTATTGCTAGTCTTGCCCAAGCTATGGCTAACCAGGGTCAATTAGCAACTCAACAAATATCAGCATCTATAGGTCAACAGGAAGCAATGAACCAAAGATTAAGAGCGCAAGGTGCAGCTAGAGCACAAGGTATGGGAGCGCAAAGAGAACAATTAATAGCTCAAGGTGCTTATCAAGCAGATATAATGAGAGCTAAAGGAGAATCAGCTGCAGATATGGCAAGACGTGGTGGAGAAGCTAGTTTACAAGAAATGGAAATGAGTAGGCAAGCTACCCTACTAGGTATACAAATGGGGCAAACTTCAGGTGCTAATCAAGCTTTACAACAAGCTTACGCAAACCAAATGATGGCTGGGGCAGGTATGACTAATTTAATGGGTCAACAAGCGGCTAGTTTATACGGTCAAGCAGGCCAATTTGCGCAAGCAGGTGCCAGTATAATGGGCACGTCGGCTGATTTATATATGGCAGAATAAGGTTAATAAAGAATAAAATAAAACAAGTAAAATATGGCAAAAGGATACGGAGCAGATTCAACATTGGTAAGCGCTGCTTTTAAATTAGGGCAATCTTATGGTCCTGCAGATTATACAAAAGCATTTCAAATGCAATACGAGGGTTTAGCTAAAGCGTTTGATGCAAAATCTAAAATGTTTGGAAGTATGGCTATTTCTGGAGCTAAGACTATAGAAAATATAGCTCAAACTGCAATTAAAGATAAAGAAGGCAGAGACAAACAAGAAGATAAGTTGTTTGATTTATTTGACGCAAAAGATTTTGATCAAAATTTAAACGAAATAGTAACTAACTTTGCTGATGGAGAGGTTAAGTCGCAAGGAAAAAACTATGACAGTAAAGCGTCTATAATACCAAATAAAGAAATATTTAGAACTGATCAGTTGGAGTTTGAAAACTTAAAAGCGGAAATAGAGCAGTATAGTGATAAAGTACTTCTTACTAAAGAAGATAGAGAAAAAAGAAATACTGCTATTTCAAAAACTTTAAAACTTAGAGAAACCATAAACAATAGTAGAGCTTTACTTAATTCTACATACGAAAAGCATACAAAGGGTTTTATTGATCTTGAGTTATCGCATGAAAGTGATCCAGATGCAATGCTATTATATAGTCAAGTAATGAAAAAAGATGGAGATTTACAAGACGTAGGAGCTCGTAGATTTTACAAAGATGGTGAGGTGTACTACAGGTATCCAGTTGGAATGGCTAATCCAATAATGAATAATATTCAGAAAAAAGCTAAAGAACTTGAGAGCATGTCATTAAATTTAGATGTTCCGACTTCTAAAGATTTAGTGGAAAAAGGTAGTGAAATGTTAACTGGAAAAAAAGAAATTGGTTTAGAAGTACCAAAGCTTAAAACAAAAGAACTAGAACTACCAACACCAAGACAATACAAAATTATAAGCGAAAAAAATTTATTTGGAGGATTACAGGAGGTTGATAATAAAACTAGAAATACTTTACAAAGTGAAGTTTCTAACGTTATAACCGCTGCTCAAGAAATGACAACGGGGCTTGATGGTAGTGGAAAAATAGCTTCTGTAGAAAACTACGAAAAAATTGAAGCAAAAACAATAGAAAATATAAAAAGTCATTTAAATGAATCTACTAGTTATAGAAATTTAACAAACAAACCTATATTAATTGGTGGGGAAGAAATAAGCTGGAAAGATGATTTAGGTGATTATTTAGCAATAGATATTGCTATTATAGATCAAGAGTTTATTGGAAGTGATGTTCTCACTTTAGAGCAATTAAAAAATTGGGATAAAAATGACAATGGAATACTAGAGCAAACAGAACTTGATAAGCATAAAAAAGCTAAAAATATGTTAATTGATAAGTTGTTAAATCCAACAACGCAGCAGGAAAAAAAGATTTCTGTTGATGAATACTCTAAATTTATTAGTAGCTACGTAGAACAAGCTTTTAATGACACAAGACAAAGGATGGGTATAGCTAGTAAAGAGTCTTCAATTAATAAAAATTTAATAGAAGCTGTGGATACTGAAAGACAAATTATTCGAGTTGGTGATGAAGTTTTTAAATTACAAAAAGACGGAAGGTACAAACTTACTGAAGTTAGAAAAAAAGTTAAAGGTGGTTTTGAATTTTTTCCTATAAAAGGTGTTGATAATCCTTTCCGTACTAAAGAAGAAATGAAAGGTTTGTATGGTGGTGATTTTTCAGCAAAATAAATAAAATATGCTTGATAATATATTAGACGAAAACTTAGAACAAGAAAATATTTTTGAAACCGAAACCGATGCTACCGGAGATAATCTAGTGCTTGAAGAGAAAGAAACTGAAAAAGAAAAGTATAAAATAAAAACAGATAAAAACGGTAAAAAAACTGCTTTTGAATTTAAAAGTGTTGCTGATATAGAAGAAGAACATTTTGGCACTAGAAATACTGATCCAGAATGGGTGAAAGAACAAGCTGCTAAAAAAAGAGAAGAAAATAAATTTGTTGTATATCATAAATTTAAATCTGGAGAAGATGTTAAGGTAGAGCCTGAAACTAGTGAGTATTCACCGTCTTTAATAAAACCAATAAAACGAAATAGAAAAGATGGAAAATGGAATGTTGGTGAATATCTTGATGAAAAAGATAATCTTGAAAGTAAAATAATAAAAGGAGAACCTATAAGTTACGATGGTATAACTACTGTAGATTATGAAGACGGCACAACACAACACTTTAAAACAGAAGATTATCAAACTCGAACGAAAGACACTGATATGTTGGGTGTTGAAAGGGACGATATAACTGGAGAAGAAATATTAACAGGTGGTAGTGAAAGGTATGAAATGTTAGGAGAAACCTTTATGGCACTACCTGACGTTAAAATTACAGGTATTAGAACAACAAAAGATCTTGCTAATTTGAAAAAAAGATCATATGCACCTATAACTAAAGATGAAATAAATAATGCTGTTGGGGAAACACAACAAGGTTCTATTTTTACTGGTAACGAAGAGCAAGCTATTGATCAAGCAACAAAAATATTTGGTGGGCTAGGAGTAACGTTTGAACCAGGTTCAACTACTGGTGATAACTATATTAAAGTAAGATTACCAAATGGTGAGCGATTAGATTGGTCGTTAAAGGTTGGTGGAGATAAAAAAGAGTCAATAGAACAATATAAAAAACTTACGGAAAATTTAACAAAAAATCATCTTCATAAGTTAAAGCGTTTAAAATATATTAATCCAAACGATTATGACAAAAAGCATATATTTAAAAATGCTAATTTAAATTTAGATGAGGTTGTTGACTATAACGAGGATGATTACGAAGATTGGTTAAACCAATTACTACCAAACTCTCAATTTTTAGGAGAGCAAAGAGGAGCAGGTGACGCTTATAAATATGCAATACCTAATATTGGTGATGACGGTAAGGTAAAAACAACAGATTTTGATGTAAATTTACAACCAAATATAGATATAACAGGTGATATAGCAAGAGCAGCTTTTGGTGGTGGTAAAAACACTGTTATTCAATACGGTATAGTGCCAGCTCTTAAATATGCAGAGTGGAGACATGCTAACCCTCGAAGAGCTGCTGTTTATACAGATTGGACGCCAAACCAGGGTAATGATGGACCTATTTCAAGTGGTGAAACAGTTAGAGAAATAAAAAACCTATCTGTTCTTAGTAACGTATACAAGGAAGCTGTTGGAATGGAAGTGTTAAATACTGGAACTTTCCCACCTACTTATGTTGTTAAAAAAGATGGTAAAGAAATATTTAGAGGTAGTAGTATATATTCTGGTGGAGGTGCTGATAGTTATGTTTCAACAGAGGGTGAAGTAAAAAACTATAGAAACAACATACAAGATTTTATGACCAATTATAATTGGTCTGCAGAAGAACTTCAGGCTTTAAGTTTAGCTAGAAGTAATGCTGTAAAAAAAGTAGAGGGTAATAGAAATTTTACTAACTTTGATTTAGCATACGATAAGGAAAGTGAATATACAAACTTAGCTGCTGCAAACAATTATACAGAAACAGAGACCTTACCTATTCACGAAAAAGCAATAGATAACGCTGAACAAGATTTAATAAATGAAGGTATAGAAAAGTTTGGTATAATTGATGACAAAGGTAATATAACAAAACACGGAAGTTATTCAGCCACTGGAGAACTTTTAAGTGAAAATGCTAAAAAACTTATTGAAAAACACGGTGGAAAACTAGAGTTCAGCGAAGAGTTAGAGGCTTATGTATTTAGTACTGAAACTGATGATCCAAAAGTACGAAAAGAGTTTACTGAAATGTCTCAAGCTTTAAACGGTTGGTATCATCAATATTCACAGCAACTTAACTTACATAGAGATGCTTTAAATGACGTGCAAGATAGAAGATTAGGTCTTCAAGATCTTTACGCTAGCTCTGAAAAAAAGACAACTGCTTTAATGAGAAATTATAACCCAGGTGCTAAAATGGCTTATGGTTGGCAAAAAAGTTGGAAGCAACTTGGTTATAATATTGTTGGGCTTGTTGCTCCTAGTGTTACTAAAGACGCGTCTGAAGAATTAGATAGAAGATACCAAACAATGTTTGCACCGCAACTTACTTTTGATCGCGCTATGGAAGAAGATAGATTTTGGGAATACGCTGGTAATGTTACCACTGAAAACGGCGCTATTACAACTTTAAGTTTACTTACCGCTGGTGGTGGTTCGCTTTTAAACGTAGGTGCTAAAACATTACAGTGGACAATTGGTGGTATTGCTGGTGTCAGCGCTGGTGGGCAAAAAAATATTGAATTAGCAAATATAGCTGATGAAATTAAAAATATAGAAGATAATTTATTACCGCAATTAGACCAACTTTTAGCCGATGATAAAATAAGCCAAGAACAGTATGACGAGAAAAGAACAGAATTAGAAAATTTTGTAGATGACAATTCGTATAGCGCCTTACAAAGAACCACTTCGGTTTTAGGTGCTCTTACTATAGAAGGTTTTGTAACGGCAAAAATGGGTGCTAGAAACTATACTAAATTTGGTGAAAACGTTCTTAATCCTACTAAAAACCTTGTTAAAGATCTAACTAGAGGCAATTGGAGAGCAGTTGGAGAGGGTTTAAAACAAACAGGTAAGGGTGTAGGTCTAGAGATAGGTGAAGAGGAAATCATATATTTTGGTAATGCTTTAATGGATTGGAGTGTTCTTGATAGAAAATTCGACATAAGTCAAGCCCCTAAAGTCGCAATAGATGCTGCTATTATATCTGGTCCAATGGTAGGTAGTGGAGCAACGTACTCTACTATTATGACTCAAGTTGCCAATAAAGATATTAGAAACGAAATTAACGATGTAAAAAATAATCTTTCGGATATACAAGAAAGATTTAAAAAGCTAAAGCGTACTGACATAGATTACGAAAAAGAAAAGAAAATGTTAATGCGTAAAAAGCAAGAACAGTTTGATAGATTAGGTGTAAAAGTAGATGAAGTAGAATTAATGTCTATGGCTTTAGATCCTAAAGATTTAGACATGGTTCTTTCTTCTGGTTTTATACTTGATAACTTGAATCTTCAAGCTGGCATAGATCCAAGTTTTAGCGATCAAAAGAAAAATCAAAAACTAAAAGAGTATACTAAAAAGCTAGACAAGGACAAAGCGAAAGCTTTTATGGAAAAGTATAATAACGCTATTAACGCTAAAAAATCTGCTTTACGTAAAATGGGTGGTTTTGATATTACTGTAAAAAGAGTTTACGGTGAGCAAGCTCAAACAATATTAGATGATTTAATAAAAACAAATCCAACTTTAAAAGACGCTGATTCTAAAGAAAAAGCCTTAGCTATTCACAAGGAGTTTAAGAGAAGATTAAATGATAGTTATGTAAATAAAGCTAAAGCAAACCCGTACGTTGTGGATATGGTACAAAGAAAAATTTACGGAAGTAAGTACGATCCAAATAACAAAAAGAAAACACGTTATAAAACAAAAGCAACTATTCAAGCTGAAAATGATTTATATTCTCATATAGGTAAACAAATATCTATGGATATAGACAAAGCTATTGTTATATCCAAAGAAGAAGGTAGATTAGCTTCAGAAGTACTTAGAGATATTAGATTAAAAGATCTTAAATTAACAATAGCTCCAGATGATGGCGTGTTACAGGAGGAGGTTATGCAGGCTTATGATGACATGGCTCAACAAGATATTGATAGATTAAAAAAGAAAAAAGTTTCTAAAGAAGAGTTAGAGGCTTTGTCGGGAATAATTAAAGCTAGACGTGATGCTGAAGCTCAACAACATATCGACGCCCTTAGAAACAACGATTTAAACGGTATAATTGTTGGTGGTAAATATATAGTTAAAGATAAAAAAGCCGCTGATGCAGCTATTGAGCAGGGATATTTATTAGCTGGTACTGCTATATCACACGAGGTTGGTCATGGTATAGATTACTTAGCGTTTGATGAAGCTGGTGTTACAAACTACGGAAAAAATCTTCATAATTACATGGAGAAAAACTTTCCTGAAATACATGCTGAAGCACAAAGAATTCAAGCTGCAATAGGTAATTTTGACGCTACAAACGGGGAAATGCCTAGAGGAGAAAATACTTATTATGATGAGTACAGTAAAGAAGTTCAAAGTCAATTTATATTAAACAAAGAAGACAAAAGCAAACTATACAAATTATCTTCTAGTGTAAAGGGTTCTTTTGGCGCTATGATTGATAGGTTTACAGAAAAAGGTGAAGGTTTTAGAATAGACAACGATAGAGATGCTGCTATGTATTTATCTAGTTTTTTAAAAGGATTTGAAAACGGTGAAATAGGTAAACTACAAAAAAGAAGAATAGATTATAGAAAAAGACGTGGTATAAAAAGAGAAGATACAGAAACTAAGAAGTCAAAATCTGAATTACAAACTATGTTAGATACAGATTATGATGGTAATGTTAGAAAAATGGGTAGAGATGCTATCTCTGTTGATCCTAGTGGTAAAAGATTACCAACAGAGGAAAGAAATCTAATGAACTCTAAATTAGGTCAAGATATAGGACCTATGGTTACCGATATAACAAAAAAGTTATATGACCCTATAATTGATAAAGGTGAGTTAACTAGGCAAGAATATCAAAATGCTTTAATAGGTATAGCTTCAGAAATAATTAGAACTGAAAATTTTGATCCAACAAAACAAGATTTAGACAAATTTGTTAGTAGTAGATTATATTTTAGAGCTAACGCTTTAGCTAAACAATTAGGCGTGCCGCAAGAGTTTTTAAAAGATATAGATAATATAACTGATCCAACGGTAGATCCAGACGAAGATATAGATATAGTATTAGATGAAGAAGCTAGAATATTAAATGATTTTGATATAGCTCTTGAAGATGGTTTAGTTGATGCTGAAATTACCGCTGAAGTAGAATCTTTGATAGAAGAAAACCCTGTCAACTTAGAATCAAAGATAGAAAAACTTATATTAGGTGATATACGTAAAAAACTTGATAATGCTATTGGTAAAATTGCTAAAAATAAAGAAACTGGAATTGTTGAACCAACAGCAGAGTATGAGACTTTTATTAGAGATGAATTTAACGAAATAATAAGTAGTTTAGATATAAAAACAATAAGAACATCTTACAAACCATTTTTTAAACAAGAAAAAACAGGTACAAAAGATTATAAAAATATAGACCCTGTAACGGGTAAAGTTAGCAACTATAGAAAAGATACTTTTATAAACACCGCTAGTAAACCAGATTTTATAAAATATTTTACACAAGGTAAACCAGGTGTTTTAAGAGAAAGAAGAACAGGTTTAATAAGGCGTATATCTAAAAGAAAAGCTGATATAGCTATAGATAACTATATAGAAAGAAATTCTAATGACATTGACGCGGTAGTAAAAGCAAAACTTAGATCAATAAGTAGAACTGCTGAAAATATACAAGACGAGCAAACAAGTTTTGATTCTGTAAAATACAGTAAACAAGTAGAGACCCGTGTTAACGATTACATGAAAGAAAAGGTGGATGGTAAACCAAGGTTTGCTAATAGAGGACAAGCCTTAGAGCAAGTTATGATAGACATGCTTAGTGAGTATGGTTTTCCTGTTGAAAGATTAAAATTAAGAGTAAACACTCAAACAGAACAAGGTGGATTAGCTGATATAAATTTAGAAGTATTTGGAGAGCCTTTTAATATAGAGGTTAAGCTAGATGAAAAAGTACCCATGGGTAGTGTTTTAGTTTCTAATTATGATTTAAATTACCGTAATTTTACTTTAGCAAAAAGCGCTATTAGATTACCTTTTAGAAAAATGTTAGACATGGTTCATGATGACATAGTTAACCTTAAAAACGTATATAACGAAAAGGTAGAAGCTTATAACAAAAAAAATGGTACTAACGAACTATTAATGTCTGACAACCCTATTGGTCATCGTATGGTTGAATCTATATACAATGAATTAGTTAAAGAAAAGGTAACAGGTGCGGTTTTTAGTAATAGTACATTTTTCAGCCCTAACGCCCAACCCTTAATCGATCATTATCAAGGTAAAACCAACGTTGTTGGTAAGGGTAAAAATAAAAAAACTATATCAGCACCAGTTGATGCTATAGAAATATTTGGTATGGGATTATATTCTTTTATTCCAAACTCTCCTCTTGGCGCGAACGCCCCTTATATACTAGATATGGCTAGGGTGAAAACAGGTATAAGGGTGATGAACTCCGGTAGAGTGAAAAGCAAGGGTAAAGTAGTTACTAATAAAACTGGTGATGGTTATATAAGATTTAGTTTACAATTTCAAAATACACTAACTGACGTTAAAGCTCCAAAAAATCCTATTAGTCTGACTAGAAAACAGGACATGACACCTATTTTTGGCGTACCAGTAAAACAAAACCTAATGCCAGAAGTTGTTTTAGCCTCGAAAAATGCTAGAACAACAATGAGGTACCACGATAATCCTAGAGGTATGAGTACTTTTGATTTTGACGAAACCTTAATTATAGATGGGGAAAACTTTATAACTGCTAAAGATCCTGTTACGGGTGAAACTACTAAAATTAGTAGTGGTGATTGGCCATTACAAGGACCTAGATTTGCAGAGCAAGGATTTGAATTTGACTTTAGTGATTTTGTAAATGTGAGAGGTGGTGTTGATGGACCTTTGCTACAGAAGATGAAAAATCAGATAGATAAATTTGGAGTAGATAATGTATTTGTTTTAACCGCAAGACCACAAGCTAGTGCTGAAGCAATATATGGTTGGTTAGAATCTAAAGGTATTAATATACCATTTAAAAATATAACTGGTTTAGCTAATAGCACTGGAGAGGCGAAAGCAGAGTGGATGTTACAGAAGTTTTCAGAGGGTTATAACGACATGTATTTTGTTGACGATGCTTTGCCTAACGTGGAAGCTGTTAAAGACGCTCTAGATCAACTTGATATTAAGTCAAAAGTACAACAAGCTAGAGTTAAATTTAGTAGAAACGCGAGTAATAAATTTAACAACATACTTGAAAGAACAACTAACGTTAATGCTAAAGCAGTATTTTCGGATGTACAAGCAAAGTTAAGAGGTAGGAGAACAAAATATAAATCTATAATACCAGCGTCAGCCCAAGATTTCGGGGGATTATTATATAACTTTTTAGGCAAAGGAAAACAAGGTGAGAAAGATATGGCTTTTTTCAAAAAAACCTTAATTGATCCATTTGCAAAAGGAATAGATGAGTTAAACATAGCGAGACAGCTCGCTGGTAATGATTATAAAAACTTGTTAAAGCAATTTCCTGAGATTAGGAATATATTAAATAAAAAGATTAAAGAAACTCCATTTACTCATGACCAAGCTATTAGAGTGTACTTGTGGGACAAGGCTGGTTTTGAAGTGCCAGGTTTATCTAAAAGAGATTTAAAAACTTTAACTAACGTTGTTACGTCTAACCCTGATATGCAAGGTTTCGCAAACAGCTTAAGTGATATATCAGGGAAAAAAGAAGGTTATTCAAAACCTAAAGACTATTGGTTATCTGAGAACATTGCTTCTGATTTACTTAGTGATGGATCTATTGGAGATGCTAGAGCAGAATACTTATCTGAATGGAAAGAAAATGTTGATCAAATATTTTCCAAAGAAAATCTAAATAAAATAGAAGCTATATACGGTGCTAAGTTTAGAGAAGCTATGGAAGATATGCTCTATAGAATGGAAACGGGTAAAAATAGACCAAGAGGTGGTGGTAGATTACTAAACGGGTATATGAATTGGCTGAATAACTCCGTTGGTGCGATTATGTTTTTTAATATGAGATCTGCTGCGCTACAAACTATATCTGCTGTAAACTACATTAACTGGTCATTTAACAATCCGTTAAAAGCAGCCGCGGCATTTGCTAATCAAAAACAATATTGGAAGGATTTTGTAACTATATTTAACTCTGATTTCTTAAAACAAAGAAGAACAGGAAACCAAAGAGGTATTAACGAGGCAGAGCTTTCAGCAGCAGTTATGGGAAGTGATAATAAAGCTAAAACAGCTATAGCGTGGTTGCTTCAGAAAGGGTTTTTACCTACGCAAATAGCAGATAGTTTTGCTATCGCCGCTGGAGGAGCTACTTATTATAGAAATAAAGTTAAAGCTTTAGTGAAACAAGGTATGAGTAACTCTAAGGCAGAAAAACAGGCGTTTTTGGATTTTCAACAAACAACAGAAGTTGCTCAGCAGTCAGCCAGACCTGATTTAATATCACAACAACAAGCGAATCCTCTTGGTAGATTGATATTATCGTTCCAAAATACACCAATGCAGTATGCTAGAATAATGAACAAAGCCGCTAGAGATCTCGTGAACAATAGAGGAGATCACAAGACGCATGTGTCTAAGATTGTTTACTATGGTGTTATTCAAAGTATACTATTCAACGCGCTGCAGTCAGCGTTATTCGCGTCTCTCGGAGATGATGATGAGGAGAAACTCGATAAAAAGAAAGAGAGAATAGTAAACAATATGATTGACGGTTGGTTGACAGGTATTGGTTATGGGGGTAAAGCTATTAATACAGTTAAAAACACTGTAATGGAATACCAAAAACAAAAAGACAAGGGTTACAAAGCAGATCACACTTATACTATACTACAGTTGCTAGGTTTTTCTCCACCAATAGGGTCTAAAGCAAGAAAAGTATATAGTTCAATACAAAGCGAGACATACAACAAGGATGTGTATAAAAAAAGAGGTTTGTCTTTAGACAATCCAGTGTGGTCAACTATAGGTAATGTTGTTGAGGGCGTTACCAACGTACCTCTCGGTAGATTGTCTAATAAAATGTTAAACATAGACAACGCTATGGATTCTAATAATGAATGGTGGCAAAGAGCTGCCTTGGTAATGGGTTGGAATACGTGGGATTTGGGTATAAAAGATAAAGATATTGAAGAGGTAAAAGAAGAAATAAAAGGAGAAAAAAAGAAACAAAAAGAAGTTGAAAAGATAGAGAAAAAAGAGAAAAAATTAAAAGAAAAATATCCTGGTCTTAACGAAGAGGAAATTCAAGTTAAGTTAAAGAGCAAGGAGATGTTTGACTTAAGCAAAGGTGAGCAACATTATCTATTAAAGCAGTTAGATTTTTCTGAAAGTCAAATTCTTGATCTTAAGAAAGAACAAGATAGGGCTGATAAAATAGCTGAACTATACAAGGAAAACTCTAAATTAATTGACGATTTTATAAAAAACCCAAAGTCATTAAAAATTAAGAAAAAAGAGAAAAAAGAAAAAGGTTTTGGTGATGGAAAGTACGAAAGAAGAACATACACGAGAGAAGCATATACTAGGTAAACAATTAAAAAAATAAGTGACTATATAACAATGGTGAAAAGACTAATAATATTGCTGTTATTAATATCGAATATTACAACAGCACAAACATTTGGAAAAGAAGATGTTAAAGATCTGTTAAAGTTCTCTACGTTTTATGCTGCTATTAACGGTGGAACATCGTTGTCTGACGTTGATGTGTTTTCAGTAGATAACGGTTTGTCTACAAGTACTATTTCAACTCCTTATGATTATAATTTTACCATAGGTTTACGTAA
>TARA_R100001443_G_scaffold5648_3_pt1 | contig 18915 bp, 17 predicted proteins | sample TARA_R100001443 | Tara Oceans TARA_R100001443 (sample SAMEA2622142) | marine metagenome | biome: marine biome (ENVO:00000447); feature: deep chlorophyll maximum layer (ENVO:xxxxxxxx); material: "saline water (ENVO:00002010), including plankton (ENVO:xxxxxxxx)" | depth 50 m
TATGAGTTCTGTTATGACTTATTTATCATAGGAGAGTCCCGTGTTTAAAAAAGTAATGAGGTCAAAAAATTTGGCGAATTTTTTTCCCGACTTTTTTGAAAATGAAAGCTATTTTTCCTACAGGGGATCTGAATACGACAATTGATCTTCGGGACATTTATCACGAACAACACGCAACACATTCATAAATTCATCAACGGTGTCACAATTTACGACCCTTTCTCTTCCCTCCTCAGAATATAGATATATTCTACGTTGAATTGTATCCACAACACAACGAGAAAGAAGATCTTTATCTTCTGGTTTCATAAAATAATTATACCATTACGATGCATTGTATCATATATCATCCTTAATGTCAAGGGGTTCACCCATTATCACATAATAGCAGTTTACGGGCAGTCCATTTGTTTGAAGATGAACCTCAAGACCCTGAACTCTCTTTACTATTAATCCTTGATTGGCACCTATCTCCGTTAGGTGAACCGTGACTGTAGATAAATCAACTAATTTTTCCCACTCATCAGGTAAATTAATTAGATCTTTTTGAGATCTACCATGTATGATTTCCATAGTTATTTGTTATCTATAATATTTAAAGCAGTTGAAATACCCAAAACATCTTTCAATCTAATTTGGACATCCACCTCTTCATTTAATTTAGTTAGTGCCTGTCTCATTCCCCATATTCTAATACTATATTCATCATTTCTTTGTGCTCTCAATGCGTTGGTGGTTTCAATTAATATGTTATTGTCCCCCTCATCTGCCAAAAATGCAGTTTCAGCAGTGCTTGATATACCAAGTTTTTCCGTCACAGTATTCGCAACACCTGTAGAACAGTCTGACAGAGTTTGATAAAGCTGAGCAAAATCACCATCTGTAATACTAGAAAGTTGATCTCCCTCCACTGCAGCTGATCCACCACCTGCTCTCATGGGTTGACTTGCAAACCCAACTGGATAATACATTTTACCACCACCAACCTTAGGTTCCTCCACAGGGCCTGCTAATGGATCGCCTCTATCATTAAACTCCACAATGAACCCTGCCTCGTTAGGATCCCATGATTGCGGAACCTCAGGTTGTCCCGTTACATCTAATTTAATCGAAACTCCTGTGCCAACGGTGCTTGTTGATAATATTCCAACCTCCTGCGGCACAAAAGGATCAGTATCAAATCCATTTTGCGTAAGTCCACCTGGATTTTGAGCAGGAGACATTACATCTCCAAACCTATCGGTCAATGGTCTATTTGGTAATATAAATTTTGTTCTACCTTCATTTGCAAATTCATCAGGATCGCCTATGACTTTAAATGAGGTGAAAGTGTTATCATTGAGTTTAATATCTTTATTTGATGTTTGATCAACAGTAAGTATGTTAACAAGTTGAGAGTTAGTATTGATACCAGTTAAATTTGGAACAACAGATAAATCCACTGATGCTGTTGCAATACCAGTTATCTTCGCAGTGCCAGAAAATATTGCGGGATCATCAGGAATCACTATGTTACCCAAACCAAATGACTCTGAGAGACCTGCACCTAATGGTTCCATCACAGTTATAATAGAACCAGATTGAGCTATGGTTCCTATGAAACTGGATTTAAAAGTATCTCCTATATCTCTTGCATAAGGTTCATTATAAACTTGAAGTGCATACTTATGTCTAATATCAAAACCAAACTTTGATCCGTTAATAGTGGTGGTGAGTCCAGTCGATCCTAAAATTGTTGAAGTGCCTGTATTATCGACCCCAAATCCAATGTCAGCTGCAGTATTAACAGGGAAGGATTGTAATTGTCCACCTCCACCAGGAGTAATTACGGTGATAGTGGTTGTTCCAACTCCAACCTTATCAGCGTATCCATCGGTGTTTAATTTTATGCATCTTAAATCATATTCATCAGTTCCTTCACCATCATCGCTAAATAAAACCACTTGCCAAACTAGATCACTTCGACAACCAGAGTCAAGTCTACCTTGATAAGCTTCTTCTACTTCTTGAAAGCTATCATTAACTTTTTTTGCCTCAGTTACTAAAACAGTATCTAAATTACTAATTGCATAATCATAGTCTGTTTTCTCATTATCAAGAATTACTATTTGATCCTGCAACACCGTGATTTGTTCTAATTTTCTTTCTAGTACATCACTAGCTTTTTGCACCAAATCAGACGATAACATTATTCTTTTCCTCCAGTATCATAGGTGTATCCTGCAATTGATGAGTGGGTGCTATCACCTGGATAATCTTTTGGAGATTCTCCCACATACTCAGGAATATTTTTTTCAATATCTTTTCTCTCGCCATAAACATGATAAAAACAATTTGCCTGTATTAAATTATCAGACGAAAGAATAATTTTATTTTCTATAATCTCTTTCACATGTAAAGATAAGTCTGGTTTACCTATTGGCGTGAGACTTACCGTGATTGAATCGGGATCAACTAATCCACTCCAATACTCTGGTAATTCTATCACATTTTTATTTTTAAGTCTACCTCTAACATAAACGTCTGACGTAGGGCCCTCTAAACAAACATGAGACAGTCTATGTCCTTTTTTCGTAGGGTGTTCAATGTCAAATTTTTTATTTTTTAATGCATGACCAGTAAAAATTTTACCTATCGCCACCTTTGCTTTTGTTAGTGGGGCAGTAGTGATTGATGCTTGTGTTCTCACGCTCGCACCAGTTTCCGCACCTGTTGTTGCTTCCACACCATTCCTTATCTCCGCACCAGCTTTTACTCTTGCACCAGCAGAGACATACGCTCCTGTCAAAAATTCATTTGTCAAAAGAATTGTAGTGGGAGATGCAATATTGATGGTCGAACTATTAACAACAGTCATTATTAATGAGTTGACTGTAACTCCAACCATATCTAATGGTCCCTTGGTTATATCACCTAACTGAACATCTAATGGTGTTGGTGGACTCGGTGGTACTCCAAAATTACTAACCTTAAACAATCCAATACACTTTGCCGCAAGAGGATTCATGACTGGATTAGGTCGTGAAACCATCAATGCAGCATCTGGAATCTCAGGGATAATGAAAGATGTTGGATTACCTATAAGGACCACACCATTGGCATATATTGAGCCTGGAATAGCAGATGGACCTATCCCAAGGTTTATTGGATCTCTACCAGGTAAAATAGGACTCTCATTTAATCCTGGTAGTGCAGAGGATACTGTTAATTGATTTCCTACATGAACATCGGTAAACTGAGACATTTTCCTACCCTCCCACTATATTTTTTGCCAATTTTGTTATTGATTCAGTCCACTGAAGAATAGACAAGTTACCTGTACCAGGTATTCTAAGAGCATCAGCACCCTCAATAGTTTGAACATCACCACCCTCTATTTTAATATTACCTAAGGAGGCTACATTCATAGAATTTTTACCACTCACACCACAAGAGTCACCAGCGTCCATTTTAATTTTATCAGATTTTCCAACTATTTGAGACCCTCTAAGATTAACATAACCAGTTTCTTTTCCGTCACCAGTGGCAATTAAGTCTACGTTTTGAGCAGACAAAACTATCTTTCCTCTCGGTGCATGAATAATCACATCTCCATTTTCAGCATACCATAATCCTGCCATACCATTATCAGATCCTGTATATGCAGCTGGTCTCTCGCCACACATAATTTCAAAGACAGCAGGAGCACTATTTATTATGCTACCCTTCAATTTACCAGTTTGTTGTAACCCAATATAATGAGCCCTTTTAAATCCCATAGGAAAAATATTACGAAGCATCACAGACATCTTGGCATTATTTCTAGCGACAGCTCCAAGAAATAATCCACCCTCAGTGGTATTAAAATTTTGTTGTTGAGTTACTTTAGTTTGAGACATTATCTAACGGTGGTTCGAGCAGCAGGGCCAACATTTCCAACACAATCAACCACCTGCACAACAGGGGTTTCAGGATCAGCATCAGGAATTTGATCTGGTCTGAGACATTTTATGACAGGGATCAAAACAGCATTGTATCCAGTACTGGTATTTATTCTAACATCTGGCATTGATGTAAATCCAGCACCAGATCTTGTAACGGTTATGTTTTGAATTCTACCATCAGACCTTGATATCACTGCTTGAGCACCATTATCAGGAATAATTTCAACGGTGTCATTTACAGGATCATATCCAAATCCCTCATTGTCTATTACTATTTCATCTAATGTGCAAATCAAAGGATAAGTTGGTGTTTTTGTGTCATCAAAATCCTCTGGTATTGTTGAAGGGCAAGCAGGTGCTGAAAGTGTAACAGATATATCACCATTTCCAAAAGTTCCCCAATCCTCATCATCCATGAGATCTTTCATTATATCATCAAGATTTAAATTCTTTCCTTTTCCATTAGTGTTATTTGCGAGGAAGTTTCTTATGTCAGCGTCTGTGTATCCCAAGAACTTAGCTCTTGTATAATCCTTTGTGTATCCAAAGTATAGATCACCATCACCATTATTACTTCTGTTTATATTTAGAACATTATATGATAAAATACTGTAAAAAGTCTCTGCTGATACTTTATTAGCAACTGGATATGGATCAAGAGATGATTTTATAATTTGATTGTAAGGATTTCTAACTACAAAAGCAACTCCAGCAGGATTAAAATCCCACAAATTAGTAGTAGCTAATTTTTCGGGATCTTTATGTGGTAAATTTTCAATCGTAACCGTCAATTGATGAATTCCAGGTTCAACGTCACCAGCATAAGCAGCAAAAATAGACACGTTATGAGATTGGAACTCTGTTGTTTGAGCCAATTCAACTCCATCCCAAGAGACTGTTGCTTTATTATCTGATTGAAATTCAATTTGATATTTTCCACCAAAAGTGGCATCGATCTCCCAAATTGCAGTGTGTGCTCCAAGTAATGCCTTTGTGTTTGATGGATACACCGCATAATTTTTCATGAAGGGTGACCATAAACCTTCAACACCTCTAGGGAGATTATCAGCTGACCTCACCCAAGGAGTTTGTTGTGCGATGGGATCAATTCTTGGGTCATCTTTCAAGTTACCAACTCTATACAAAATATTATTGTCTTGATCATAAATTTGAGGTATCTCGGTAAGACTAGTTTGAGTAAAAGTTCCCACAGTTTCATTATTATATCTAAATTTCCATTCATCATCAAGAATAGAATTATCATTAGGATTTGTATCTGTTTGTTCGACACCAAACTTCTCCCAATCCCACCTTTCATCTATTAGAGCGATGTTAGTAAAGTCAACCGTTCTATCTCCAGTTGTATTTAAACCAACAGGAAAATTCTTCATGTCATTTAATACAATGCCACCAGTTGATCCGATCCCAGTTATGGTGCATCCTGGCAAGTCATTCTCGTTAAAACCATCATCAATACAAACTATCGGTTTTCCTGGTAATTGTATACAGTCACCATAGTATAAAATGATAATATCATCGTAATTAAATCTAACCCAATCACCATTTCTTCTTTGAACAACAGTTTGGCATCGATTAGCCCATGTTCTATTCATTCCACCAGTAGACCCATCTGGTCGGAACATGTATCCATATCCACCATCACGAATTACAACTTTGGTTACACCCACAACTGTATCTTCAGTGTCTGTATCAACACTTGATATGATGTTTACAATATCTCCAACTTCATATGAGGATCCTTTATTATTGATCGATAGTAAAGTGATACCTCCAGTATCAACGGTTTCAATATCAAGAGTTAATCCAGATCCACTACCACCAGTTGTGCTTTGATTAGTTGATCCTGCTACATATCCACTACCACCAACTAAATTCTTTAATGTCAAAGCACCACCACTTGCATCGACGGTCTCGATCTCGACAGTTGCATTTTTACCATTCCTGTTAAATCCTACAAAATCTGGATCGTCAATTACATTTATTTTGGCTCCCATACCAGAGTGGTTTATACAATAATAATATAAGGTATTTGGTGTATTGTTGTTGACGATTATTCTAGAATACGCAATCTCTGTTCCAGGTATTCCATCAATAGTAACTCCCCTTTCATACTCTACACCACCATTCCAAGTTCCATTATCTGTCTCAGAAAATCTCAATTGATGAGTTTTATTTGTCTCATCCTGTTGATCAAAAATATATGTATTGCCTCTAATAAATGTTAATACTCTTTGTTGTCTACCATCAACGACATATTTATTACCACCACTTGTTTTTTTAACAGTAACAATAAATGTCACTCCTATCCCCGTCCCAGATCCTTGACCAAATTGACCTCCAGTTAATTCACCACCAGTGCCATCACCAATTGTTGTTCCTGCTCCAACATTTGTAGTTCCTATTCCTGTTCCGATTCGAGTAGTTTTACCAATACTGACATCACCCCATCCCCCTCTTCCACGACCACATCTATCATCAAATTCAACGTTAGGTGTTGAAGAATATTCTCCAGGTAAAATTATATCAACACTGAATAATGATCCTGCTGTATCAACAATGGCATTGCCAGTGGCACCTGATCCATTTCCTCCCCAGAAAAGAACATCTGGTAATCCACATAACAAAGGCCCTGTGTCGCACTTTTGTCCAGTAATATCTACTGCAGTATCAAGAGCATCTTGAGGATCAAAGAAGAATTCATATTTCTCAATATCATCAGGAACATTTGTTATATCTCTAAACTTTTGTCCAACTTTTTTTGCTTTATCAAATACACTTTTAATATCAATTTTAATTTTATTTGGTTTACCCCCATCTATTGGATTCCATGCACTTGCCTCCTCAGGGCCACCTTGAGTAAATTCGCATCTTAAAAGTGATAAAATAGATTCTAATACATCACCAATGGCATTTAAAAAATCAACTCCTGCTAGTGCAAATCCAGATAACTTACTCATTATCCCAGTTATACCACCCAACACCCCTTGAATTAATGCGGATATTTGTCCTACTATTTGACCTATAAATGTTCCTACAAAATTTTCAATTAAACATGAAGTTACATTTACTATTTTGTCAAATACAACCTCTATCGCATTTCTTATCAAATCTCCTAGATTAGCTATCAACAAGTTAAAAGCACAAGATATTCCTTTTAAAATTAATGCTATTATTTCATTTTGTTTGAATCTCCCTGTCGCTGGAAAAGCACCCTTGACTGCATTCCATATTGAGTTGAATTGTGCAAGTAATTTTTCTTTTACATTTTCAATTATTTCTTTCATCCACTCTGCCATCTGTTTGGCACCCTTATTTATTTCATCCTGAAAAGAATCTAAACTCTCTTGTGCTGCGTTAAGATTACCAATTCCAACTCTAAGTAAACCGCCTAATCCTGTGGTTGATAGTCCTATAGGTATACCATCTGCACCAGTGCCTCTTGGATTACCGTTTTCATCAAAACCTAAACTTTGATTAAAATTTAAAAGTTTTGCCTTTAGAAGATCAATATTTTTAATTACCCCCTCAAATGCTTTACCAATTCCCACGACAGAATTATCACTATTATCTTTGCCCTTAACTGTAGGGATTACAATATCAGGGTCTAAAGCAAATGAATCTTGATTCCAATCAAATAGACTTGCATCAGTATAATTGTATATCTCTCCGAAATTTTTACCCGATAAATTTGCATACCCAGTCCAAGCCTCATTGTAAAGGGTGTTTGGAATTAAAAATGCTTGAGTAGTAAGATCAAATCCACTAACGGGTTCATACTTCGTAGTTTTCTTTATCTGTGGATCTGATATGGTATTCGGAACAACCCTGTCAATAAAATATTCTTCCGTGTCAGTGTCCATGTAAACATAAACATAACTTCCACGAGGGAGAATTTGATTCCCTGTGGACTCACCCCTTAACCCTGATGTGTGATATTGAGGATATGCCCAAGAAAATCCTCCAGTCGGAACAAATTTCCCGTCATCCTCAGTAAATAATTTTATTTTGTATCGAGGATATATTACCTTAGGGTTTGGATTATCCTCACCATCATTATATTTTGTCTTTTGAAGAGTCTCTATGTAACTTGCATTATCATCTATCTGAGCTAACTCTAGCTTTGTTTTGCCAGTGTGCTCTTCAATAAGTTTTTTTATTAACCTAGCTTGTTGAGAATCTAAATTAATCGTCATACACTCTACACTCTAATGCATCTGGATGATTGTCACAATAGACCTCCAAATGTTGATCTTCATGCCTTGTATGCCAATCATTAATCTTTGCGTCATTTTCATCAACTTCATCCTCACTATGAGCATGAAATGCATCGTTATGTAATTTTAAATCTTCCTTAGTATATTCGATCATACCATGATTGATATGTTCTTTATGATCTTTGGGATCAATATAGACCTCATGGTCTAAATCGTGATCTGGTGTATTAGTTGTCATGGGTTTAATCTCCATCGAGTTTTGTACCGAATGAATCTCTTACTAAATTCAGACCAGTGAAAGCACTTGTAACATCACCATAGTGGCATAAGTCTGCTATCATATATATACCACTTTTTCTTGTTCGACTACCAAGATTTAATTTACGGCTAGTAAGTGAGGGAAATTCACAATAGATTAGATCACCAGCACGTAATCCTAAATTAGCATCGATGACAATTGTTAAACTAGTGGTAAGTTTTTGTCTAAAATTTTGATGAGATTGTTGAATTGTTTCCTTAACATTATACGCCTCTTTCTCTGTTTTTTCAACCTGAAGTTTGAGGTTATCACCACCTACAACTGTTTGTCCAACAGGAACTCTTGTTCTTTTTCTTGCTGTTGGGAAAGGATTTCCTTCCTCATCACAAAAATCTGGATTTATTTTTGGTAAAGCACGACCTGCTATCACACTATTACCATCACCTTTAGCAGAGAGTTTGAGAACATCATATTCTTTTGAAACATTATTAAATGTTTCTATTTGAGTTGAATACGCACCATCTTCAAAATTTTTTAATCCACTGATGCTCATTGTGATTTTTGATTTGATTATTTTCCCATCATATCCCTCAGGTAGATCTTCACCAGTTTCACTATTTTCTACAAAATTAAGTATTTTTCTTCCTGTTGAATCTTTTATCTCTGGAAATACTCCCTCTGTTTTAAACATTTGATCTACAGATCTAAAGTTATATCCACCTGATGTTTGCCAAAAAAGATAACCAGAACTTTTTCCTTTTGCAGATTCACCATTGATCTGCATCTCAGGTATGGCAATGCTTTGCAAATCTAAAATCATCTCAAAAGGATTTCTATCCATCCCTCTTCCATGATATTCATTTATGGTTTTATCAATAAAAGATTTATTCCATTTAGGAGTTTTTAAATTATGTTTTAATATTGCAACGACAGATTCATGTATTTTACCACTGTACAATGCATTTGAATTACATCTATTACTTACTAAAGTATTGTTATAAGCCTCCTTAGAAACAATCGTCATGGTATAACTAGAATTTGCAAAAGTTTGATCCTCATTTCCAACATAATCAACTCTAAGATCATCTTCATCTGTTAAATTAATTTGATTTCCAAATTCATCCTCAATATGAAATTTAATTGTTTCTGTTCCTTGCCCAAATCCACCCTCCAATAATCCAACGGTTGCCTTACCATTATCAACAGGAACTGTATTTCCAGTATCAATAATCCTTGCGGTTATTTCAACAAAAGGCATGAAAATACTTTCTCTATATTCTAAAATAGGGAGACCCTCTCCACTGAGAGAAATTGATTTATTTTCATCATCATTTGATATGATTTCAAAAGTTTTAATTTTTAACGGATCTCTTGAATGCATTATTCCTCTTCTTCAACTGGCAAAATAAAGTTATTATTATTTATTTCAACCGTATTATAATATGGATACAATTCAATGTCACCCGTATCCTTTATAGATTTTGATTTTAATAAATCTATCGCAAAATTACCTCCAAAATAACCTCTATTATCAAAATCAAATAGGTCACCTGTGAAAAAATCAGCAGTTCCAGCAAGACCTCTCATAAAACCTTTTGGTCTTGGTTTTGTTTTATCTCCGACTATTATTTTTGTTAATTTCTCTTGTGCTTTTTCTTTGGGTGTCTTGGGAATTAATTTATCCTTGTCAATTTTTGTTGGTGGATCAGGAGGAAATAATCCCAAAGGATCCCACCACCTTCTTCCCTTTTCACGATTTTCCTTTAACTTTTTCTCTGCAGAATTCTCATCATCTGTCAAAGAATCTAAAAGAGGTACTTGAATACCTTCATCTTTACCCTCCTCAAATCTTTTTGATTTTTTGGTTTTTTCTATAGTTTGAGTGCTAGGTTTTTTATTATTAAATATTGTTTCATAAAGACCAGCACCAAGAAAATCACCTGCAATTCCACCACCAATGGTGGTAAAGAGTGCAAAGGGCCCACCAATAATTGTTCCGATAAAACTACCTAATGCTCCACCAGTTGCTCTAAAAGCTGCTTTTGCTGGTTTATCACCAAAAACAAACCAACTTATAAGAAAATCAAGAAACGCACCAATAAAAGGTATGGACTTAAGTGGTCTCTTAATGATTTTTTTAAATATTGGAGTATTAAATGCTTTACGAAGACCACCCTTCTTTCCATCTCTAATGATTTTTACACCAATTTTTCTGAATTGATCATTTAGCACTCTAAGTGGTAATTTTCTTCTATCTAATATGGGAACCTTAGTAAATTGTTGACTTGTTGATCCTTTTACCGCATCCATCGCAAGATCAACTTTCGATCTTGGAATAGGAACTTTTCTAAATTGTTGAACACCCTTGACAACTTTTCTTGATACCTCTGTGCCTCTTTTTTGAAAGAATTTACTTTTAAAGTTTACTTTAAAAATGGATTTCCCAGTAATTGGATCAAATTTTGATAGTAAGTTCTCTGCTTTTGCTAACCCTGCTTTACCAAACACTCTTCTTGCTCTACTGTAACCAAATCTCTTTACATATCTGGCCACCGCCTCTGGTTTAACACCTTTACCACCAACTCTAACAAATCCACGAGTCACATTTGACAGTGCTCCCCCTGCTCCTCCTGCTCCAATACCACGACCTACGTTGCGAAAAGGAATTGTTCCAAGACGACCCCCTCTTGCTAATATACGCAATCTACGAAGAAGATTGATGGAATTTTTTCCACCAACTACCCCAATAATAGACGCTATAAGTGCTCCATTAATTGCAATTCTAAGAAGATTATTAAATTTTTCAACCTGAGGAATAAGACCATCTGCTTCTGTTTGTATTCCAACTAATTCTCCTGCACGAGATACCAATGCTTGTGTCTGATCAACTCTTATAAAAACTTCATCTATGACATTAGCAATTGTATTTAATACAAAACCACCAAACTTTACAATCCCATCTGCAGATTTTGCAAGTATTGTTCCAATCTCTGCAAGGGATGGAAGGAATGGAACAATTCTATTAAGAATAAATCCAGCTGCTAAGAAGGTGAGAAAATTAGTAATTGATTTAAAAATATTTCCTCCACCAGGAATCATCCCCTTTATGATCCCCAAAGGAGATCTAGACGGTTTATTGTCTTCTTGTTGTTCTTCCCTTAACCTTCTCCTCTCATCTGCTTTTTGTTTTCTTTTATCTAAAAATTCTTTAAATGCTAGAGACGATCTAAGTTTAAATATACCAAATATTAATTTTAATTTTTCTATGGTATCTTTTATATTTCCATCTTTAGAAGATCCGTCACCCTCAGGTGTTAAAGATTTAATTAGAGTTGGACTTACCATAGTCCTTCTAATTATGGCAGTCTTAGGACTTGATATTTTTTCATTTTTTTTCTCGTCAACATTCATCCCCATCATTTTTCTGACAGAGGATCTTCTCTCTTCAATTTTTTTCTTCTTTTTTGGGTTTCTAGACTTTACTATATTTTTAGCTAGAAACAAACCAGTTGAAAGTATTCCCATTATGTCACCGATAATCCGCTATCTAATCCTAAAGCCATAAGTGTCATAGATCTTCTTGGAGAGATAGTTGTAATGTCAAAATATGGGAGTGTGCTCTCTCTTTCTTGAATTGTATCTTTTGATTTTGATCTCCCTTTAATGGCAGGTAAAACAATAGTTTGATTGTTTACTGATACTATAGGAGGAGATATGGGAACACCCTTTGTGGATTCCTCTTTTAAAATTGACTCTATAAATGTTGCTTTCTTAACAGGGGAATCTCCTGGCTTTGGTAAATCTTTTGGTGGTGGAGAGAATTTCTTCCCTTTAAATGGGTCTTCAAATTCCTGATATGGTGATCCACCTTTTCCTGTTGCTAAAGATAACAACGATGCTAATATCGCTGATCCTTTTGGTCTTATATTACCAGGTCCAGCACCCCCTCTATTGGGAAGAAATCTACCAGTATCAGGATAATATTTTATAGGGGTAGAAGGCCCTTGATTTGCAGCAATTTGAGTTCCATCTAATTGTATATCAGTAAAATTATTACTAGAACTAGAACTAGATCTGTTACTAACTAAACCACCCTCAGAAAAATATTTGACAAATTTATTATCAGTAATATTCTTCATAGATTTATTAAATCTATTATTATTAACTGTGTTAAATAAATTACCTTTTGAGTATTTTTTCAAATTTAAACTGTTAACTAAACCACCATCTGAATATTCATTCATGAATGTTGACATATTAGTTTCACTATCATCTGAGTATTGATTCATAACTGTTGATGTATTAGTTTCACTATCATCTGAGTATTGATTCATAACTGTTGGTATGTTAGTTCCACCACCAGCAGCATTCATACTCTTTAACGTATCAACACCATACTTTTGAACTGCTCCTTTGCTCATGATAAACTCACCAGGAGTTAACATCGCAGGGACTGTATCCTTATTACCAGATCCAGGAACTTTTCCACCTTTATTAAATTCTTGAAATCCAACTGTTCCCTGAAACTCCTTCATAAAACCATCACCAGTAAAAGTTCCCATATTAGGTTTTGCTTTTACATCAGAAAATCCACTTCCAGATTCTTTCTCATCACCAGTATCTCCTTCTTCCTCATCACCAGTATCTTCTCCTCCCCCTATGATTTTCTGTGTTGATTGATTCTGTGCCTTTGATAAATTTTCTACCTCTTTATTTTTACTCAACATATTATTAAGTAGTAATCCTCCTCCCACCAAAGTGGCTGCCGCAGCAGACGCAAGGGGATTCGCTGCTATCAAAGCAATCAATTTTGGTATCGCAAACGCTAATGTTTGTACCATACCTCTAATCAAAAGTCTTACAGGTGATAAAAGGGTGAGACCTAAAGCTATTAAAGCAGGATAAAAGTTTCCTACAAATCTTCCTATTGCTTCTACTTTTCTTTTATTATTTGGATCACTAAACCAAGAGAGAACCTTATTAATAAGATATCCTATAACAGTCGCTGATAAAAAGTTAGTTATTCTGTCAATAATATCCTCAAAAGGTTTTACTAATGAGGAGGTTAATTTTTTAGCGACCCCTAAACTAGATTTTTTAATTTTTTCTAAATTTTTTTCTCTGTTTATTCTCCTCTGTATTTGTTCATCTTTATCATCTTGTCTATCTTGATTTTTTTCCCTTTTAAAATCTAAAGAAATTACTTTTAAGATAGCGTCCAAAATATTGTTAACTCTTCCAAAATCTTGTTTTTGAGAATCCTCCTCTTGTGCTGCTGGCAAGAGTGATTTAGGATTCACTCTATTTGCAGATACCGATCTTCTAGAAAATAATTTATCAACATTTACTCTCCTTCTTTTTTCTCTGAGTGCCTTGAGTTCATCTCTTAATATTCTTGACCTTGGACTGTCTCCCTGATTGGCAACCTCAAGAGTATTAATACCCTCGATCAACGCAGACATGTATGTTTTCTCTGCATTATCAACAGCATAAACATCTACTGGTTCTATTCCAAGATCCAATAGAATTTTTGAAATTTCTGGTTTAGCCGTTACTGCCATTACATTGATGCTTGTTGTTGCTGTTGTCTAAGTTTTTCTTCCTCTAGATGTGCTCTGAGTAACTCAACATAGACATCCCGTTCCCACGGCATCATATTTTCAATCTCAGTTAATGAGTATTTATGATACTGCATCAAAGAAAAGTTTAATTTAAAATAATTCTCTAGATCCATGTGGACTAGAGCTATCCGAAAAAACTTGTTAACCCTTCCAAAACTACCTCATTTTTAACTTTGGTATTTGGATTAGTAATTGTCACTGTGTGAGATAGTTTGGGCATGGTCTCAAAAAATTTCTCAATATCTTTAAATTGAGAGGAGTTCATAGACTCAAGAAATGAATTTACTTCTTTCTTGGTGCAGTCAGATGTAGTCCAAACCTCTTCTTCATTATAAATTTTATCCATACAAGATGCAATCAATTCAAAGGATTGATCCATAACATTGTCTTCCTTAAAATCAAAATTATTTTTTATAAACTCATCTAATGAGGGATACTTCATTTCCATCATCAAATTATCATCTAATTTAATTTTATTAGTATGATTTTCATCCCTCTGTATGGCGATATCATCAATGGCAATTGTCACTGGCACAGATGTTTTTCCGTCATCAGGGCAAATTATATTTACCTCAATATCCTCCCCTACAGATTTTCCTCTAATGTTTAAAAAGAGATATTCAATATCAAATGTTGGAAGGATTTCTATTTTAACACCCTTAGTTAAAACACATGACTTAAGAACATTTTTTATGGCTGTCGTCATCTCTTTTGTATTCTCACTCTCTAGTGCAAGAACTAGAAGTTTTTCTTCCTTAACTAAAAATGGTCTATATTGAATAGTCTTTCCAGTTGATGGTAATTCCAACTCATAAGTTGGTGTTGCAATTTTTGGTAATGGCATGTCGTTTCACTTCAGTAAATTTATTTATCAAGCAACTCCAGCAGTGCTCCCAGCTAAATCATTAGCACCAATTGTTTCATCTGTTGGTAGTTCTGGTAGTGTCCTAACATAATAGCGAGAAAAATTAAAATTAACAGTGCATCTTAATAATTGAGAAGCATCATAAGTAACAGGCATTGAATTTATACTAATAGGATATGCTTTTTCAAAAGTATATTGCAGAAAACCACCATAATCTTTTTCAAATTTATTGATATAAACTTTGCCTTGATATTGTATAGGAAATTTAACTCTATAATTGTAATCAGGTCTTCCCAATTCACTCGTGGATCTTTCACTATAATTATCATTATCAGGATCATTAACAATATATCCAATATATTTTTCAAAAAAAGTTATCAAATGATAATCAGTATCAACATAAAAAGTAAATGAGGAGGTTGCATCATACTGTCTTCTATATGCATGTCTCTCAGTAACACCAGTTGCATCATTAAACATCTCATGAGTTGCTAATGAGGTTCCTGGTAGTGCTGCCTCCGTGCAAGATAAGGATATGAATTCACCATCTCTTTCCTTCAATTTTAAATCATTTTGAATTAAGTCAACAGGAACCGCAAACCAACATTGATAATGTGATGTAAGTGCAGGTCGTAAAATACTTGACTTTAAATTCGATAAGATTTTTTTATTTGGCCGTGGTGTTGGCATCTATAAATATTACTACTGATATATTATGTATAATGGGAGAAAGTAAAAAGAGTTTATTCAAACCCTCTTTTCCCAAAAAATACAAGGGAAATCCAAATAATATTATATGTCGCAGCACTTGGGAAACCAAATTCTGCAACTATTGTGATCTAAATGAGAATGTTCTTGAATGGGGTAGTGAAGAGTTTTATATTAAATACGTTTCTCCTATTGATAATCGAATGCATCGTTATTATCCTGACTTTATTATCAAAGTAAAAGAAAGCACTGGTCAGATTAAAACCTATGTGATTGAGGTAAAACCAAAAAAGCAAACTCGACCTCCTAAAAAAAGAAAAAAAGTAACTCCATCATATCTCTATGAATGTAAAACCTATGCAGTTAACACGGCTAAATGGGCAGCAGCAAGAGATTTTTGTAATGATAGAAAAATTGAATTTAAAATCATCACCGAACAAGAGCTAGGAATATATCATGGAAGATGAATTAGAAGGTTACTTTGAACAATATGAACAACAAGTAGGTGATAATCGAATCGCATCTATCATGGATGATTTAAAATCCACAAGTGATCCAGAAGATATGATGCTATTAATCATAGATGTTTTGAAAGATACTGAGGTGATTCCTGATGTGGGACAATATTATACGTTCATATATAATGCTAAGACTCCTGAATTAACATATGATCAACATCCCCTCATCGCATGTGTTGATGTTCAACGATGGGGATTTAGAGGGTTAAATTATCATTGGGGTGACTTTAAAAATTATACTTGGGAAGAAATAGCAGGTGTGTTACATGTGGTTCGACCCAGTGAGATAAATGATCTTCGTAATATATCATACGGATACTTCAAAACTTCCCTATAAATAACTAAAAAGATAAATGTCTCAGTTCCTCAATTTAAATAGTGAACAGAATAATGTGTATGATCTATCCAAAGATATTCCAGTTTTACTTGATGGAAAATTTTATACAAACGTAAAGCAAACCTCAAATTCAAATTTTGAGGTAACTGTTTACAATCAAGAATTTAAGGATGGTGAATTATTAACCACTATAGTCGGAGTTAGAAATGAGGAGGGAGAATTTTTTGTAACTGCAGATAATGATTCATGGAAAAACAATAGTGATATAATAAATGCTATATCAAAAAATCAAACAGAAAAATTAAAAGATGATTTTAGTTTAACTGCAGAACAAAAAGGATTTTACAATATTGCAACTGGAAATAACAACACGGCAGAGGATGGTGAGGTTATTGGGGAAAATGAAGATGGAGAAATCGATATTGAAAGGGGTGGTACGGTATTAAATGAAACTGAAATTTCGGATGGGGATAATGCAAGAAGAAAAAGATATGAAAATTTAGCTTACCCAATAGCATTAAAAAGTGAGAGGAATAGACAAGATAGAATAAAATTTACTCAAGAATTTGTGACTAAAACAGAGATTAGTCTGACGGGTTCCCTTGAGAGAAGAAATCCATTTAAAAGACAGAGAACAAAAATAGATGGTTCAGTTATTTTACCAATCACCGAGGGTATCGCTGATCAGACAGGTGTAGATTGGAGAGGTGGACAATTAAATCCAATAGCTGGACTAGCAGCACAAGGAGCAGTGGACATATTCAATAGGGCTGGAGAGGGAGGAAGCATACTCGGTGCATTTGAAACTGCGAAAGATGAACTTAGAAAGACTTTAGCAGAGAAGGATACAGGTTTTAGAGATGCTTTAAACATTTACTTAGCTCAAAAAGCAACTGGTGCTCAAGGATTACTATCAAGGGCAACTGGAGCAATTCTTAATCCTAACTTAGAGTTACTTTTTGGTGGTCCTAAATTAAGAGACTTTGGTTTTACTTTTAAACTATCTCCTAGAGATCCAGATGAAGCAAGACAAGTTAAAAAAATAATTAGATTTTTTAAACAAGGAATGTCCGTTAAAACTTCTCAAACAAATGTTTTTCTAAAAACACCAAATACATTTAACATAAACTATGAAATTTTTTCACCCAACACGAACAGCTTTATTGATCATCCATCCATCAACAGAATAAAAAGATGTGCCCTATTGAACTGTGTTGTCCAATACACTCCTGATGGATCATATATGACATATGATGACCCTGCTAAAACAATGACATCATATCAATTAACACTATCCTTTAGTGAGTTAGAACCTATATATGATGAGGATTATACAGATCTAGATAGAGGAGGAAGCCGTCGTGGACTTAATGATTCAGCAGCAGAAACTGGTCTTCCTAACAATGACTCAGCAGGAATAGGTTTCTAAAATGGCTTCATACTTTTCTTACGTTCCAGAATTTGAATATGTGAGTCGGTTCCATCACTCTAAAATATCACAGTATATTAATGTAAAAAATTTATTTAAAAGGGGAAAAATTAAGTCAGATATATTTGAAGACTTAATGTTTTTTGAGAAATACAAAATCATAGGTGATGATCGACCTGATAATGTTGCGGCACAAGTGTATGATGATTCCTCTTTAGATTGGGTAATTTTATTATCAAATAACATAACTAATATTCAATCTGAGTGGCCTCTTGAACACAAGTCCTTTCAGAATTTTTTATTTGATAAGTATGGATCCGAGGAAAATCTTCAAGGTATTCATCACTATGAAACAACAGAGGTTAGAAACACTAAACGAACAATTATTATTCCTAAAGGTTTAGAAGTTCCTAAAGATTATTCAGTTGAATTTTGGGATGAAAGAATTGGAAAGTCTACAACAGTTTCAAACATAACCACACCTATAACAAATTATGTTTATGAATTGAATATTGAAGATAAAAAAAGAAATATATTTTTATTGAAACCAAACTTTTTAAATATTGTTATTACCGATTTAGAGGCAGCAATGTCATACAAAAAAGGTTCTACTCAATATAAGAGCAGAACCTTGGTTAAAGGAGAAAATATTAAACTTTACTCCTAATTATTCTTCAGCAAGACGTTGAAAATATGCTAATGTATCCTCCTCATCTTCATTTACTGAAGCAGGAGCTGAGGCAACAACAGGTTCTGGTTTGCGAGAACTGAAGTCAGGAGCATAAGAACCACGACTGTTATCTTCATCCACAACCTCTTCGTCTACACGACGTGCAGGTTGTTTGTTACCTAAAACATAATCCAAACGCTTCTTCAAATCTTCATATGATTTGAATTGGTCTGGTGCTGTGACAGCAGATAGTGAATACTGCTTCTTCCATAATGCTTCTAATGCATCGTCATCATCTAGTAAAGGTGATACTTTATCGAACTCTGATTTATCATAGTTCCAGTAACCAT
>TARA_R100001443_G_scaffold48009_4_pt1 | contig 18913 bp, 24 predicted proteins | sample TARA_R100001443 | Tara Oceans TARA_R100001443 (sample SAMEA2622142) | marine metagenome | biome: marine biome (ENVO:00000447); feature: deep chlorophyll maximum layer (ENVO:xxxxxxxx); material: "saline water (ENVO:00002010), including plankton (ENVO:xxxxxxxx)" | depth 50 m
TGACAGGCTAATAATTTACTTTGCTCAACTTGGATTTCCTGTTCAAGACCCTCGTGGTCGTTGAAGTGCTTGTGTTCTACTGCACAATATAATGGACAGGTGTAGTTTCCCATTCCATTGTCATCAAGATAGTGTCCTGCCCACATAACGAATACGAAAACGAACCCAAATAATACGTCCCCATTACCAACTCTCCCTTATTTTTAGTTTAACATTGTAAGTATTGTGTGCTACTTGGTCATATTGTAGCGAATCCATATCAAATCTACATATAGCAAATTGGTCAGGATTAGCATTAGTATTGTCAGGTTGAAAGATAAAAGGCAAATGCCCACCCATAGTTTTATTCCACACTTGCGAAAAGAAATCTGTACCTGTTAATATGTTTGAAGAAAATTCATATGTATCATCACTTGTAATTTCTGTGCCATGTGTGTTAGTAGAAGGAGCGTTATCTCCATATCCTGTTTCAGACCCTACAGTAGCTGCGTAACTTGTGCTTGCGTTTACAGGAAAAACAGAATCTGAAGACAAGTAAGAAAAAGATAAATCCCAACTTCTTCTCCCTGACCTGTAGTTTGGGTTATCACCTAATTGCCAACACCCATAATCACCCCAATCAGCAGGTTTAGTATATAAAGCATTTGAAAGAGTAGCACCCCCTTTAGTTTGCTGTGTTTTAATCCCATCATAGTCATAAGATAATTTGAGGGATAAATCAGGAGAGTGGCTCATATCGTAATAATTCCCTAAAAATATATCCCCTACATGGACTGTTTCAGTTGTACTTAGCCCATAAGGACTATATATTTGGAAATTTGATTTTTCATAATATGCATCCTGAGTACCACCATGAAAGGTTACTATGCTAAATCCATCATATTCAGGGGTCAAGAAAGGAGAATGTGAATTACCTGTGCTTAATTGTACAGTACCAATAGTGCCATTTACCAATACTTCACTATTTAAAGTTGTACCATTATCATCATCTGTAGTAGGATATGTTTCATCCAACCAATGATGCCTAAATACTTTATTAGCTGATTTAAAATTGTGTCCAAGTATAGCATAATACCTATTATTGGTATTATTATAAGGCAAAACATAGTTTATATGTTTAAACCTTAAATTCCTGTTTACAGTAGGAGGCATACTGTCTGTAAATGGGTTATTTGGATTCCCATCAGCCATAGTACCCCTGTCTACATACCCTTGTGAATAATCAGTATAATCTTCAAATATACCTAATGCCCTTGAATATGTAATATCATTGACATAAAATCGTGGGGTGCCTACATTTTGATAAGCCATTAATATCCTCCTCCACCACCTGAACTACCACCTGAACTACCACCTGAACTTGTATAAGTTGTAGTTGTAGAAGGTGTAGTTGTGGCTTGTCTAATTTGTGAAACTTGTTGTCTTGTTATTAATTTTCTATCTTTTGGGGGATATATTTGTACTGAATCTTCAGTATGAACTCCACCTGTCATAGTAACACCATCTGCATGAATGTGTATTAACTCATTAGCAGGTACAGGTGTACCATCACTATATACATATTGACCTTCAACTTGTGTTTTAATGTTATTGTTTACAACAACACTATGCTTGTTAAATCTTTGTTTAGAGCCTACTAAATAAGTGCCATCTCTTGTACCCCATAATGAATTATCATCTTCCCATTTTTCTCTGTCTAATTCCCAATAATCAACACCCTGTAGTGTAATTCTTTCTCTTTGTAAGGTGTTGTCTTTTACTACCTTACAAGATAAAATTCTAAATTCACCTTCATAATTAAACAATTCAGAAGGCATATCTGTACCATCAAGCATTACCCCTACAATTTTATTTTTATTTGCAGATAGAAAAAGGTTATCAGGACTATTTGTAATTGTGATTAAACCTTTATATCTTAATTCAAATCCTTTGGCATTACCATCAAATAAAACTTCACCATTTCCATAAGTTATCATATTATCCTTTTATATTTAATTATTTGCATAAATCATTAAAACAGCTCCAACAACATCTAAAACATCTAAAACACCATCATCATTAATATCAGCAAGAGGAGCTTGTACTTCAGGGTTACCCCAATAATCATTTCCCTGTATAACAGCAACCATTGCAACAACATCTAATATATTTACAGCTCCATCACCATTTACATCACCATCTTCATCAGGTGCATACCAATCAGTACCTGTATCATTATCAGTATCTGTATCAGCATCTGTCAGTTCAGATTCCAAGTTAGTATCTAAAAGATGTAATTGCATACACTCTATTTCAATAGAATCAAGATTCTTTTTGGTTGAAATAATCATAAATAGTGGGTATCTTGTTTGACCATTTACAATTTCTTCTTGTGTATAATCAATTCCATAGGAAGTTATTTTACCAAACAATTTATCAAATTTAACTAAATCCCCAACCTCTAATTGATTGTAAGATATTGGAAGTTTTACATTAAAAATCAAATGGTCATTTTTGTGATGATTAAATAAAAATTCTCTTAATTTATGTGCAGTTTCATCATCCCTGATATAGTCAGATTCAATTTCTAAGAAGGCATCTTCAGGATTTTCTATGCCATAATATTCCCAATTCTCAAAATAAAAATTAAATATTGCATACTTTTGATAAGAATATTGTGAACCAATATATTCAAATACATCTTTAAGGTAAGAATCTTGGGCATAATCTTTTTTATACTTAACTCCAACTTCACTTACAATATCTTCAGGCTTAGTTTTTTTGAAAGAATAATTAATTACTTCTTCTTCTTTTATAGGTATTGCATTATCAATATCATCTTGCGTATATGTATCTTTAATTGTATTAAATCCAAATGTGCCATCGTTTCTAAACTTAGGAAAGCATTTAGTAGATTTAGCAATTTCTTGTATTAGCTTTTTAGAATTAACATTTTTATCAACAGTAAACCCAAAAACCCAACCTTCGTGAGCTTTTCTTGCTTCTGCAAAATCATTCAAATCTATTTGTTCAGCAGTCAAATTAAGCTCTACTCTCAATATATCATAAATAATGTCAATAGGGTTTTCTAAAAAATTAACATTACCTATTTCAAAGTCAAGAGCTGATGGAGAAACCCAATTTGTTGGAAGACCTAATTGTAGTATTGGAGAAGAAAATGTAGGGTCATTTTCAGATGCAAATGTAGATAGTACACATGGATGGTCATTAAGTGTGTTTATTCTTCCTTTTATATCTCCATAATATTCTTTATCCTGAACTCCTTTGATAAGAGAATATGTTTCAACATACAAATCTATAAATTCTGTTTGACCTGCACATATACCTGCATTATTTGATATTTTCATATAAAACAATAATGTTCTTGGGTTTTCTATATAGATTGGGTCATCATCACCTGTAATTGCATCTATTGTAGGTTGTTGAGCAAGGTCAGGAAGCCAATTAACCCCTGTAATATTTCCACTTGTATCTATATTGAACTCACCTTCAAAAGTTTCATCACTAAATAATATATACCCATTGCTCCCATAGTGGTCACCTTGTTTATTTCCTCCAATCCTCACTCTAAAATTTACATTAACTCCAAACCAACTCTCTAAATTCCAAATAGAGCTTTTTATATGTGGGTATATATATGATACACTTTTTTCTCCTAACCCATCGTTTATATCGAAGTCAATTTTAGCACCAACCCATCCATGTTCTACTAAACTATTATCAAATGCAGGGTCATCTTTCCACATTGCATCAGAAACTATATCAGATGGTATTTGACCTTGCCACCTACTTAAATCTTCATCTGCATCATCATCAAATTGATTACCATGCCACTCTTTAAACATTATTCCTCTTATAAAAAGAGGCATATTACTGTGGCTAACTTCATCTCCTACTACAATATTATCATTAAGATTAGCTACACTATTTGAATCATGCTTAACAGAATAATATGAGCGTGTATTGGTAGGCGAAGTTTTTAATGCAGTAAAATTTGTAGGATATTCTTTTTGTTTTGCAATTATTTTGCCATCCCCTATTGCATTTCCTGAATCATTTTCCTCAGCATCATCAGCATCAGTTATTTTACTATTTAATTCAACAAAATTGCCTTCATTTGAGTATTGAGTTGCTTCACTAAAACTTTCAGAATCATCCCAAAGTATAGTGTTGCTTAATGGTGATTTTGCTTCTTGAGGAATAGTTAAATATTTATCAGATTCATGTATATATAAACTATCTCCATTTTCAAATGAAACATAATCATTTTCATCTGCTATTAACAGCATATCACTTGATTCATCAATATCAAATACAAGTGGACTTCTATCTACATTCCCATATACAATAGGGATAGGTTTATTTTTATGTTTATCAGGCAGAGTTTCTGTTTCTACATAATTCTGTGGCAAATCTCTGTGTGCTTTTTGTTCAGTTAAGTCTTCAAGTTCAATCTTAACCTTTTCATCATCGTGTGATATTCTTCTTATTTGCCCTTTGTACACTTCTTCAAATGTATCATGTTGAACAAAATACACAACAACTTCTGTGTTGATTAAAGATGATGTAGATAGTCTGTCTGAAAACCTTTCACCACTAACAGGGAAATTAGACAAGTCTAAAGATACATTAGAAATCTTAAACTTTCTACTTTCAATATCTACACTCTGTTTAATAGAAGGTATGTTTAAAAGGATAGGTTTACAATAATTACCTTCAAATGTAGTATTGTTAGTAGAGAAATAATCATCACCTATCTTTACAACAGGATATATTTGTGTGTTTTTCACTAAGATACTCCTATATCAGCCCCTCGTCTGATAGCTTCTTTAATCATTGGTATTGCCTCATCTTCTATAAAGTCTTGGCTCATAACATTACCTGCAAAAGATATATTTACTGCACCTGAACCACCACCTTGATTAATCCTATTCATGGCTTCTACACCTACAGCTTGTACTGCTCTCCTTGACATAATAAATTCACCTTGCTCTGCTTCTATCATAGTGCCACCTTGTGAGTGTCTTCGACCACCAATAAGCCCACCTGTTTCAGCGATAGGAGCAGCTTTGACTGCTTTTATTTGTTGGTCTATATTTGCTATTGTAGACATCCCTTGTGCAATAACAGCAACCCCCTCTATAACACCAAGAAGACCTTTTGCCCTGATAGCTTGTGTTGCTCCCACATATATATTAGCTAAACCTTGTGCTTTACCAAGCTGTAAAGCTGCTATGGTTTGAGATTGGTTGCCTTTTGCTAATGCTACCCCTGCATTTGAAATTTGACCAAAGGACTTTGCTAATTTTCCTGCATAAACCTCACTTGCTGATGCATTTTTACTGTATTGAGTTTCAAGCATTTCCAGTATAGCTTTTTGTTTTTCAGCTGAAATAACGCTTTCATCTAAACCTTTTATAAATTCAATATTAGCATCAATAGCTGCTTTTTGAGATTCAGGAGTTTTGTTATATAAAGCATTTGCTTTTTCTTGTGCTTCATTTAACTGCTCATAAGACATGCCACTTAGTCCAAGAATGTCTACTAAACTTTGCAATTCTTCTATTATTAGATTTATCCTTGCAGCCTCTTCTACTCCTTCAGGAGCAGAAATTAATAAGCTATCCCTTTGTGACTTAGCTATAGATATTAATTGTTTAAACCCATCTATTGCGTCTTGAGGAGCTCCCATACTCTCAGCTTTTAAAAGCTTAGACTGAAATTCTTCTATTTCAGCTGTTGCAGTTGTAAGCTCTTTATTGTAGTCTTTATACGCATCTGTCCCTTGTATTAAGCTTAACTTGTGTTTCTTGTGGTTTATTTGTGCTTGAAGGACACCTGTTTTCATTTTTTTAATAGATTCAAGATATGATACAGTTTTTGCTTGAGAGTCCTGTAATCCATCATTTGAATCATCCATCACTCCACTTAAATTTAGTAATTCTGCAGATAAAATCCCTACACCTGTAGCTAATGCTCCCCAACCTGTCATAGTCTGGAGTATAACTGCCCTTTTCAAATGCACAGCATAAATTGCAATAGAAGTAGCAAGACCTGCTAAAGCTACACCATAAGATTTTGCTCTTTCCGTATTAAATGCATCGGCAAGCTTTGTAACAAGTAAAACAGTAGGCTCAAGGACAGGAAGCAATGCTTCTCCTATACTAACTGAAGCGTTACTCATAGAGGCTGCGAGTTTGTCAAATCTATCTTGTGCAGTAGGAATTTCTTGACCTAATATTGCAAGCTTTCTTTCTGCAGCTTCCATTGTAGCATTAAAAAATGCCTGTTTTTTCTCTCCATCACTTAATGCTTCTGCAGACTTGCCTAAAGAAATAGCATATTTCTCATAGGCTTTGTCAGTTTTTACAATAATACCAATATTGTCAAGCATGAGCCGAGATTGGCGACCAATACCAGTAATTAAAGACTCAACTGAAGATGCTGTATCTCTGCCTAATGCCCTTCCAAGTCTTTGTGCAGCATCAAACATTTCAGCCATCTCTTGTGTATTACGAGTAATGCCGAGAACCATAGCATTATTTGCCTGCTGAAATAAATTAAACTCAGACATTGTATCGTTAGTAGCACTTTTTAGAGCATCTAATCTTTTTTCAGCGTTTTCTACGCTACCTGTCATGTTAGTAAAAGCTCTCTCCATCGAATCAACTTTAGCTGCCTCTTTTGAAAAAGCCACTAATTGCCTTATACCAAGACCCATAGCAAAGTTAAATAACAGCATTTTAGAACGAACAACAGAAAAAGCATCTCCAAGTAATCCTGTACTGTTCCTAGTTCTTTGGCTAACTCCGTTAAACTTTTTTTGTGCCTTTGCAAGACCCTGAAAGGCTGCAATCAATTCGGCATCCCCTTTAGGGACAAAATTAATCGTTATGTTTCTATCCTGTTTGCTTATTGCCATCTATCAAATCCTTTTCTTTTTTAGCCAGAGCATTCTTGATTACAAAAGATTTCTCAATCCATTTAGATGGTTGGTCACCATATGCTCCTTTGTATGCAGGAACTCCAAATTCCTTACAATAAATATATCTTTGTATATCTTTCTGATATTCTTTATTTAAAATCTTATTCCTACAAGCAAAAAAGGGTATCTGAGAATTGACTGATTTAGCAACATCAAACTCATTACCCTTCTTATTCATTTCTTCAGTTTCCTTTATTAAAAGGTCAATTACATCCCAAACATCTTCATCTGATACAAACTCCTTAACAGGTCGCTTTCCCTCGATTAAAACAGGGATTCGAGCCTTATATGGATACTCGTGAAACTGACAACCCTCACAACCTTCAGAAATAATATTTATTTCGAGTTGGAGGGCTTCCCTTCCCCCAATAGCAAGGTGTCTTGCATTTTTAGGAAGATTTCAGTTCTTTCTTCAAATGATAGCTCTTTAATAAAGTTATCAGATGTATCACCATCTAACCCTTTACGCAACCAAAATGTAATGGTTGAGTGCATCATCTTTACACCATTGGGAGTACCATCTTCTTTAAACTGATACTCCACTTTATCTAACATTAAATCTCTATCATCTAAAGATACATCTTTAAGTTTAACTTCTCTGCCTGAGTCAAGTTTTAACTTCATTTTATTCCTTATTTAATTAACAAGAAACTTCAACCAAAGCATTAGAACCATCTCCTACTGCTTTGATAGAAACATCCAACATCATTACATCCCCTTCATTAAGGGCAACATTTGTCAATACTGATTTAGCCATAACTATACCAAAAGAACCATCAGCTAAAGCATCTTGATGATTTAATTTGCTTTCTTGTGCTGCAGTTGACCCTTGTTGAGTCTGATTATTGAATGATGCTATAAGTGGCTCTGTATTAACATCATACTTAGCAGTTGCATCCAAAGTAGCTGAAAACTCTCCTGCCCTTGATATAGTTTCATAACCTGTAGAAGATAGCCCTGAAAATGTTGCAGGATTTTCTAATGTTAGCGAAAATGAACTTAAAACTAAATCATCAACACCATACATTTTTCTGTATAAAGTATCGCTCCAAGAACTAATGAAATAGTTTTCATCTGCACCAAAAGCCGTATCAGCACTTATAGATGCATCTGATAAATCTTCAGCTAAAGTCCCTGTTTGAAATGTAACTGAAAACTTAACCCTTCCACCTTCTGTTCCTACATCACCATTAAGACTTAATGATGTAACAACACAATCTTTAAAAGCTAAATCAGAGTTACTTAAAGGCGAAGATACAATAACAGAAAGCAATGTTCCTGCCTGACCTGTATCAGTCTTTCCAACTGATTGAACCCCTGCATTGGAGGCAAATGTATATACTCCACTTGCTGAACCTTCAGCCTCTCCCATTATATTTTCTAAAAGCATATCAAGAGCATCTGTTGTTGCTGTCCCTGATGCTGATATTTCTTTTACAGAACCTTTAACATCCTGAAAGAAATCTTCTTTTTGCAAAACCCTACTACCTGTCCTTACATCAAGGACTTGTGTTGGGTTTAAAGATGGCATCCCTATAGAATCCACATCTAATGCGTGATAAGCATTTCCACCTGCTCCTTCAATAGTTCCAAAAACATCTTGCTCTGCCATCAAAATTTGAAACTGTTTGGGTGAAAAGGCTGCTGTATTAATAGCCATTATTTACTCTCCTTTTTCTTTCTTTTTACTTCCTCTATATATTCCCAAGCAGGTTTTGGAACTTTATCAACCTTAACTTGCTTCCCTGAATTTAATTCCTCTATTATAGATGATGAATAGGATTTCCCAAAGCACCATTTTTTTATAATTAGATTTTCTTTATTTTTAAGTTTTATCTTCATAAAATATCCTAACTAAAATTACCTTGATGTTGGCATTTCCATACCCAACTAACTATGTAAACATTTTCTTCTTCATCTGTACCAAGCTCAGTAGATTCAAACCTACAGTTAAAAGCAGGACTGCTATCAGCTAATGTCATGGTGATATTATCATGTATCAACGCTTCAGTTCTTGATACAAATCTTAAAATATGGTCAAGAGCTGTCTTTTTAACATTAGCTCCTGAAAATACATAGTAAATATTTACTGTAAATTCTCTCATTTCTGAATTTATGTTATATTCAGATAGCTCACTACTTGCAGGCTCAAGGCGAATAAATTGACTGCCTGCATTGGCTTCCTCATCACCTATAAATACAGGTACAGTATTACCATATTCAGTACGAAGGACATTCCTTAATTTATCAAGAATATTCTTCCAATTATTTGTAAAACTTACTGCCATCTACGAGTCATTCTAATTGGTTGCAAGCTATTGGCATCTACTTCTTCTGACCAACCCATAACTTCTACTTCCCATATATCATTAGCAGCAGCAGTTGAATCAAAGTTTGTACCTGAAAATCTAATCTGAAGATAACCTGCTAAAGTTTGATAGTCGCCATTTATAATTTCATCAGTTACTACCTGTTGCCCTTCGTTCATACCTAACTTATCACCATCCTTAACCCATGCAGAGTATTTGGCAGTACCGATAGCCCCACCTGTTGTTATCTTAACTTTTATTAAATCATATGTACCACTATAATGACCACGAGTATCTACAGGTCTAACTGTACCTGTATAAGTAACATCCCTGATAACACCTTTAGATGCATCAGAAGTATTTTGATGTGATAGAGCAGCCTTACCATTATTAAGAGCATCTATATTGCCTTCTGCTTCTTCCATCATTGCAGCAGCCATTTCACTCATAGGGTCAGTAGCTCTAATCATAAACACAGCAGTCAATAAAGCAGTAGTCCTAATAATCATATAGTCAAAGTTTCCTGACTTATCCTTTAATTGGTTTTTAGGAAGATTAGGGTCTAACTTTGAGTCTAAATATCTACTTGCATCAGTTCTAAATTGAGTAACCATAGCAGTAAATTCTTCACCTGCTTCCATTAGTTTATCAATAGGCGTATTTGCTGAAAAATAATAAAGGACATCTTCTGCTGAATTGTAAAACCATTCTCCTTCAACATTAAGGTCGGTATGAGCAGATTGTGCTGCCCCCAAATCTTCTCCATCTGCAAAAAGCTGTGTAACTAAACCACTATTATGGGAAGCATATTTATTAGTTGATACCTCTGTCCAACCAAACACCTGAACTTTAGTGTCAAACTCATCTAACTGTGGGAAGACACGCTTTAATTCTTTATGGGTACAGTAAATTGGTGCAGTTGCCATGCAACCCCCTTAAAATCTATATAAAATTATACTTGTAATATACAACATTCTACCACATCTTACAAGACCAATAGCGTGCAGTAGTCCTATCTTTTGCAGTAGCACATCTATGTCTTGCTCTGAATGATTTTCGTCTTGCAGGGTTAGACTTTTTAATAGTCATGTTAGGGTCGCCAAAGGTAACTCTTTTTACTTTATTACCACTACTGACATATACTTGAAACTTTTTACGACCATATCCTGCTTGACCTTTACGAATACGAGATGGCTTGCTTAGTCTAACTGACCTGCCTTTAAACTTAGCCATTTCACTTCTTCTTTCTTTTGGTCATCTTCTTTTTTTTCTTGCCTGTTTTTTTCTTTCCATAATGATATGGCATAATATTTACCTCGCCTTTCTTACTTTTTTTGCTGTCTTTTTAGAGTATTTAGCTCTCTGCTTTCCTTTAGCAGATGCAGCTCTTTTTTTTCTGTTTTCATAGGCTTTCTGACTTTTAGTCAAGCCTGCCCTAACAGACTTTGGCAAGTATCTACCTCTTTTTTTACGAGGTTTTTTAGAATCACTTTTAGTTATATATCCCCAATCCTGTTTACTCCACTTCTTTAGTGAGCGTTGTGATTTTCTTAAAGCCATTACTTATAGCCTCCACCTTTAGACTTGTATTGTCTTGCAAGCATCTGTGCTTTTCGTGCTGACCATTGACCTGCTCTACCACCTTTACTACCACGAAGAATCTTGTTAAAAAGTCTTTTACGCATAGTAGGCTTAGTGTAATTTCCTGCTTGATTTACTCTACTTTTAGCCTTCTTAGTTTTAGACTTTCTTGCCACTATTTAAGTCCTATAATTTCAATACTTGAATTAATCTTTGGATTTACTGACCTTCCTGCAATAGAACCAATTGTATTCCCAAGAGTTGCACCATATTCTTCACCACCTGAATGTGCAGAGCCATAAGCAGCACTAATAACAAAATTTGCATTAGGTGGGCAATTATGTAAATCAATAGCACCTGTTTCATAATTAATAGTGCCTGTACATGCTCCTGATATATTACCATGCCCATCATCATGGAACATTGCAGCTACATTAGGATTAGATTGATTAGTTTTCTTATCATAAATAACATCATCAGGAAGTTGTGCTGCTACTGCTGCTTCTATATCTCCTACAGCCATTACAAACCTACCTACACCAAATGGAGTTGTACCACTTGCAGGTGCTGATATTGATATTGCAGATGTAGATAAATGTTGTCCTGATGTAAATCTTATATCTCCATTAACAATTCCAACTGTAACTCTCTTTTCAAGTAAATTACCTGAAGCATAGTACCCTGCATCTAAAGCATCTTGAATCTTTTGAATCACTCCATCAGAGCCACCAAATTTAGTATTGCTTGAAGTAGTGAATGATAATGTGTAGTCTGAGCCACCATCTACTGCTATATCAAAAGCATAGGCAGTTGATGCAACTAATCCTGATTCTGTTGCTGATGTGATTCCTGACATACCTAATTCTTGATAACCTGCTGAATAAAACTTGCCACTAATTGAACCTGCAACAAAACCATCTGCAACTAAATCACCTTTTCTACCATACCCAAATAGATTCATTGCTTTGTATCTACCTGAGCCATCTGTTTGAGCAGTAGAGTATTTATCAAAGTCTGCATAAGCATTGAAGAATGGAAACCTAATCGCTACATCATCAGCATGAGTTGCAGCAGTTGAACCATACATCCCTCTTTTGATTGTACAGGTACTATTTGCTAAGTCTGCACCTGTGCCTACAGCAGTTACTTCACATATTTCATTTTCAATTCTAATTAAATCTCCAACCTTAAAGAACTTAGAATGTCCATTTTCTAAATTTACAGTTGTATGGGTAGCATCTGAACCCATTGTAGCTGATGTTGCATGGTCTAAGTCTGCTGTACTATCTACATACATATTTGAATCAGGAGCTTGATTATCCAATGTTTCACCATTAGCTGCACTTGTTGTAGCAGTTTCATAATTTAATTGCCTTAAATTAGGAAGATAAAGAAAATCACCTGAAGGAATAAGAAAAGATTGATGTGAAGCACCACCATTAGTATCAGGTGAGGCATCTGCCCATTCCTCAGCTTTAAACACTATCTCTACACCAACTTGTCCTGAATTTCTCATTAAAAGAGCCTTGCAACCTCTTAATGTGTTCTGTCCTGCTGTAGCAGATGCTGATACTAAGGTTATAGGTGTATCGCTGCTATCTACCTCTGCATTTAATTTTAATGCAACATCATAATCACCTGCCTTAACTGCACTAACTGTTTCATTAGGAGTTGTTACTGTTAAATTTGTTGTAAATCTTGCCATAATTTTATTCCTATCTTATATGATATACTAATTGCATATTAACTGTTAAATCTGCGTTTGTGCCATCTTGATGAACACAAGCCATAATTACTTTTCCTGCATCTACATCAGCAGTAGATACTGTTAAGGCTTGATAATAAGCCTGTTCTCTACCTGCACCTGCTATTGTAGAAGGTGAAACACAATTTTCTACACCTGATGATAAATCCCCACTTGTACTTCCATTTCCACTATCTACAGTATAAGACATTACTGAGAACTTAAATGTATCACCACTTGCTGCATCTGCTGCTGCCCACACATTACAAGAATCTATTGTAATATTAAAAGGTACATACCAATAATGCTTTATAGCTAAATATGCAGTATTAGATATAGTTAAACTTGTTGCAGGGGTTGAGCCTGTTCCCATTTCCAACTCATTTGATGTTGATAAATTGTAAGTTGATACAAGTGCATGCCAAGTATCAGCAGTATCAGGGGATGCAGAATTAGAATCTAAGCCAAATATTTTAATTTGGGTATTTACAGAAGTATCGTTTGCTTTAACTAAACTATTAGTAGTATCAACTGTTAATATTGAACTTCCTGCTTTATTTGTTACTTTTAATATGGAATTTCCATCAGAATCTTTTGGAGTTATTGCAACTTGGTCATCAGAAAGATGTAAAGCACTTGCTGTACCTTCACCATCCTTAACAATTCTTGTAGTAGCATCAATACCATTATTACTATTATCTATTTGCAAGATATCTTTATATGTACTTGCTTTTGTCTTGCCTGTAAAACTCATATTACCTCATATTCTAAAACAACCACTACATTAGTATCAAAGCTACTATTTGTAGGGTCAAATGAAAATGCCATTATATCCCCTGAGCCAAAAGTGTTATCTAAATTTGTAAAATCAAATGTGAATGTAGTATCATCATTAGTCATACTAACAGTAACCTCAGAAGTAGCAGTTGTATTTGGAACTTCTGTTCCTTCTGTTGATTTATGGAAACCTACTACTGTACTGCCACAAGCTGCTTCACTCCTTGCAATAACCTTTAGCACTTTGCCACTATATGGAGCAGGCATAGCAACAAACTCATTATTTGAAGATGTAGCAGTTTTTTCAAAAACATAACCATTCAATGGTATATACATCTTTGATGAGTTTCCATAGAAACCTGTATTTATTACGCTAATTAACTTTTGTGATGAGGCTTTAACTTCACCCACTACATTAACATCACCTATTACATCTAAAGATTTAGTTCTGACTTTATCAGTAGATACTTCTAAAGCAGTCAATGTACCATCTGAATCCTTTACAGGTTTTAGATTGGAATCAACTGCTTTATCAATATGCAACGCTTTAGACATTACTTGTCTTTTATACCCTCTACCATATTCATGCTTATATCAAAACAAGCCTCAAGAAGTTCTGCTTCCTGCTTTTCATTTAAAATAGGTACATTTAACTTCTTATTAGCTTTTTCAATCAATAAAGGCTTATTGTCTTTCATGTAACCAATCACATAATCAATAGCAAACCCTTTTAAAAAACCTGTCAATTTATTCACTTTTTCTCCTTTAAAGATTTAGTTTTTGTTTCTAATTCTTCTACTCTTTCTATTAACTTTTCCATCTTATAATCTAAATCGTTCTTTTTAAAGACATAATCCATTATGCCTTTAACCACAGATGGTGTCAGTAATCTTAAAACAACAGGAAGCATTACTTAGACCTCCACTCTTTATATTTTAATGCCAATGTAATCAGTCCAATGCCGATACCTATACATATAGAAACAAATGTTGCTACAGGGGTCATAATATCAACCCAACCTAAAAAAGCACTTCCAAATGAACTTGCCATACCTATTTGTGGATGGCTTCTAAGCATATCAGTCATTTTTAACCCTTTTCTTTAATCCATTGCCTGACAAGGCTTTGACAATTTCTACTAAAGATTCATAGGAAGAACGCATATCAGCTAAGCTTTCTTTAATATCTATCTGCAATTCTTTTTGTTGGCTAATCAAAGTTACGATAATTGCTTCCAATCTATTTTGTGATTCTTGCAAGTCATCCATAAAGAACTTTTGTATGAATTGAGTTTGCTTCCAAATAAACCACATAGATGCACCTGCAACAGTAACAGGCACTCCAAGCTTCTCTACTATATCAATAAACTCCATTTATTTGTTCCCATCTATCAATTCACCCCAAACAGTTGCTTTGCCATCTATTATTTGGACTACATCTACAGTAAATCTACCTTTGTCGTAAAAATCAACTATTGCAAAGGCATGACCCCAATTAATCTTACGATTCCCAAGCCAAGCATTCTTATCAGCACTCATATCCTTTAAGCATCCAATACTCCATGCACCTTTTGCCCCATCCATGTGGGTAGCTGACATATACTGAACATCATGCCAATGTCCATACATTACATTGCCACCTAATTTACGAAGATGGTTAGCAGCATGGTATTGACCACCATAATGATGCCCATGATAGAAGTTCATTTTACCTATTTTAAGAAGCTTTCCACAAGGATGGAACTTATACCCTCGCTCTTTAAGCTTTAGGGCATTTTCGGTAGCATATTGTGACACATATGGGTGTTCTTCAACAAACATTTGCAGCCATAACTCATGGTTGCCTTCACAGAAATGTTTTTCTTCGCATCCAACCTTATCAAGAGATTCATCAATGATGTCCATTCCGTCATTCACGTCTATAACATCTGTTTCAAGCTGTGGTATAAGCATTTCAAGAGGGGGTTTACGCTTACGCTTCCACTTCCAATGTGAGAAGTTTTCCCACTCCCCTGTATCACCTAAGTCAATGTAGATGTCAGGCTTTACTAATTCTATTGCCTTACATACAACATTGATGGCAGGCATATCTGCATAGGGGAAATGCTTATCAGGAGTTACTACTGCTCTTTTAAGAGCTGATTTTTTCAACCTGATTCCTTATTATATCTGATAATTCTTTTGCTCTGTTGGGCGTTTGTCTTGCCCATAAGCTATCAAGCATTTCATTAGCAGCTTCTTCCCAATCGCCTTCCTGTAATGCTGATATTGCTTTTCTAAATTTTGAAGTTCCTGTAACGCCAAGTTGATAGCACATGTTAAGGATTACCTCTTGTACTTCTACAGGCATATCCTCAAGCCACTTGAAACGAGCAGTAGCGTTACGCTTTAATTTTTCTAATTTTCTGATAAGGATTTCTTCTGCAATATCCTCATCTAAAGTTAAATCTTTTATTGCAAAGCCATACCCTATAGTAGGGATACCAAGAGAATCGTCATAAACGTGTTCAACGAATCCCTCATGCTTTTTAATGTTTTCTAATAATTCTTTCATATATTCCTTAATAAAGGGGGCAGTTTCCCACCCCCTTTAAGGCTAATCAATTAAGATTATTTATTATCTATTAATCCGATGATTCGTCTATCACCTGTTGTGTTAGCGTTTCTAACTGCACAACCATAAATAGAATCAACTGTGATTAAATCAGACAACTCTGTGTGCTGATATGATTGTTGTACTCTTGGAGCTTGAGCAGCAGCATAGTATAGTGCAGATTCATGTATAGCGAAGCCTCTTAAAGCATCGTCATTTGTTGAATCATCACCACCTGTTCCACTTGTATCAAAACCTTCCCAAGCAGTAATACCTTTAGTAGCGTCTGCAGCAACATCTTCAACTTCTAAGTATGGGCTGTTAGATAATATAACAGGCATACCTAAAATGTTTCCAACAACTCCTGTTTGAGCAAAAGTAGCTCCTGCAGGTGAAGCAGAGCCTCTTACGAAACCTGCACCTGAATCAAGATTTGCAAGACTGCCATATAGTTTTGTTCCCAAGACTAATGACCATCCATCCATAGAGCCTGTTTCAGCAGTACATTTTTCCATTAAAGAGCCTAATATAGAAGCACTTAATGCTGTACCACAATCTATAGTTCCGTGATGAGAAGCAAAAGTTACACCTGAAGAAGTTCCATATACTGTACTTAAGTTGCTTGCAACTTTATACATCAAATAGTTATCTACACCTCTACCGATAGCGTATGCTAATTGGTCAGAGTACATGTTAAACAAGTTGTATGATGACTGAGCTTTAAGTGCATCAGGAATCCATAAAGACGTTACTTTATGTTGGTCAATGTTTAAAGCAGTTTCTGTAGCTACCATTGTACCTTCTGTAACCACATCAGATGCAATAGGTGTACCTTGAACTACATCAGATAATGGAGTAACTCCAATGTGTGGTAGATGTATCTTATCTGCCCCAACTGCCTCTGAAGATAAATCATTAGCAAGTTGTAGCATCATTGTTTTTTGTCTAAATTTATCAAGAATAGCTTGACCCCAAACTTCAGGTACAAATTCTTGACCAACTGAATCTGCAGCAGCAGCACTCGCACCACCCTGCAGCATATTAATATCTAAAGCATCACTTATGTTTGCCATTTTTTAAATCCTTATTTTTTATAAGCCTTTATAATGTTCTGCCAATTTGCTGATTTCTCTGCATTAGACATCTCAGAAAATGACTTTTCAAGCTTAGGTTGTTTTGTTTGACCTACAACTTGAGGAGCATTAGGCTTTGTGTTTTTAATTTTATTAGTTACAAATTCAAGAGTTTCTAAGTCTAATTTAGACATAGCTTCTTTTTCTTCTTCAGGAACGCTACTTAAAAGGTCTTCACGCTTTGTTGTTTCATAACTTGTCCATTTATCAGCTTGAGATTTATACGTTTCCATTTCATTTGCTGTTTTTTCGTACAATGTTTTGAAATCCTCTTTCTCTTTTAGTTTTGCTTCTTCAGCTTTTGCTAATTGAGATTCAAGTGTTGCTAAACGTGCCTCAGCATCCTGCGACCTTTTTCTATACTTCTTGCTCTCTGCAATTAATGCTCCTACGTCAGTCGAATCCGTAGTTGCTTCTTGTGTAGTCTCCTCACTTACTGTTTCGGTAGCTACAGTCTTATCTTCGGACATTCTGTCCTCCTATATATTGTTATTGAAAAATTGTATCATACAATATGTTGCATAATACGGATGCGATAACTTAAATTAACTTACTTGTAAGATGCAAGTATTAATGGATAATCAAACACAATATAAAGAACGATGGTTTGACTATATGGGGTATAAACCTCATTCAGGTCAAAGGAAACTCCATTTCCCTGACAAGGAAACAGCACAATTCTTTGTGATGGTATGTGGCAGGCGATTTGGCAAAACAACTGCATCTGCAATGGAAGCTACTTACTATGCTTCTCAACCGAATAAAAAGATATGGTTGGTTGGTCTATCCTACGATAAAGCTGACCTAATGTTTAGAGAAGTTTGGAAGAAGATGGTTGTTGGTAAAGCTAATGACATTGAAAGAGCTTCTGAAAAAGAAAGATTTATAAAGTTTAAGTGGGGAACTACTGTAGAAGCAAAGTCTGCTGATAACCCTGATTCTCTTGTTGGTGAAGGGTTGGACTTACTCATAATGGATGAGGTTGCTAAAATGAAAAGAAAGATATGGGATATGTATCTTTCTCCAACCTTATCAGATAGAAGGGGTAAAGGTATATTTATAACAACGCCTGAAGGCTTTAATTGGATTTACGACTTGTTCCTACTTGGGAAAGCAGATGATTTATGGGAATCCCATCAAGCTCCAACATGGGATAACAATGTAGTTTTTCCTGATGGAAAGCAAGATTCTTTTTTAATTGAGCGTAAAAGAAATATGTCTAAGGAGTTGTATGAGCAGGAATATGGTGCGATGTTTACTTCGTTTGAAGGTAGAGTTTATCCTTTTGATAGGAATCTTGACATGGGTGAATTTCCCTATAACCCGAATCATCCAACTTTTTGCTCAATAGATTTTGGATACAGGATGCCTGCAGCTTTATGGTTTCAAATCCATATGGTAGGTGGTTTATGGCATATAAATGTAATAGATGAAATTGTACATAAACAAAACATCAAAACTGATGAATTTGCTGAAATGATAAAAGCAAAAAGGTATGTTGTTAGAGAATATTATGGCGACCCTGCAGGTATGCAAGCACAAGGGCAGTCAGGATTAGGCGATATTGAGATTTTTAGGCGTAATGGTATACACGTAAAAAGTATAAGAGATAAAGTTTCACGAAACATAGCATCAGGCATAACTCATGTTAGAGGTTTCATGGAAAATGCACAAGGGCAAAGGTTTATACATTTAGATAAAAAGTGTATGGGTCTTGCAGAAGACTTAGAGAATTACAGATACCCAGAATCAGGAGAAGGTAAAGATTTAAAACCTGACCCTGTAAAAGATGG
>TARA_R100001443_G_scaffold117452_1_pt1 | contig 18887 bp, 23 predicted proteins | sample TARA_R100001443 | Tara Oceans TARA_R100001443 (sample SAMEA2622142) | marine metagenome | biome: marine biome (ENVO:00000447); feature: deep chlorophyll maximum layer (ENVO:xxxxxxxx); material: "saline water (ENVO:00002010), including plankton (ENVO:xxxxxxxx)" | depth 50 m
TTTAAAAAATATAAAATGACAGGAAGAAAAAAAATACCTACAGAATTAAAAAAAGCTAGAGGTACTCTAAGAAAATCTAGAGAGCTAGATAATCCTATGGAGGTAGCTAAAGTATCAGGAGTACCAGCAGCTCCTAAATGGTTATCTGAAATAGGTAAAGAACAATTTAATTTAGTAGTAAAACAGCTTAATGATTTAGGTATGTTATTTCAGGTGGATATAAAACTGATAGAGGCTTATAGTAATTCTATGGCTTTACATATTGAGGCTGAGCAAGAGCTGAGGAGAGTAGGGAGAGTAATGGTATATCGTGATGATGAGGGTAGGCCTAAACATTCTCAGATAGTACCTATGCAAACTATATCTAAACAAGCTTTAGATCAAGCTATAAAAATAGCGGCTCATTTTGGATTAACTCCCAGTAGTAGAACAAAAATATCAGCTCCATCTAAGCTAGAAATTAAGGATAATGAATTTAACTTTTTTAATGACTAAGCTATGTTAAAAGTAGGTACAGATTTCTCAGGTATAGGCTCTCCTGAAATAGCTTTAAAAAATTTAGGAGTAGATTTCAAAAGTATGTTTGCTTGTGATTTTGATAAATATGCTAAACAGAGCTATTTAATAAATCATAATACTGAAAATTTCTATGATGATATTACTACTAGAAATCATAATAATACTCCTTATGTAGATTTATATGTAGCTGGATTTCCATGTCAAGCTTTTAGCATGGCTGGTAAGAGGAAGGGATTTGATGATACTAGAGGTACATTATTTTTTGATTTACTTCAGTATTTAAAAGCTCAAAGGCCTAAGTATTTTATATTAGAAAATGTAAAAGGATTATTATCTCATAATAAAGGGCAGACCTTTGCAGTTATTTTAGACTGTTTAGCTAAAAGTGTTAATAAACAGTATAGCTTTACTATGTATAAAGATGGATTAAATTATCATGTTTATTATAAAGTATTTAATACTAAAGATTTTGGATTACCTCAAAACAGAGAGAGAGTATTTATAGTAGGATTTAGAGATGATAATCATACTTTTAAATGGCCTAAACCTTTTAAATTAGAAAAAAAATTAGCTGATTTATTAGAGGAGGAAGTAGATGATAAGTATTATTTGAGTGATAAGGCTGTAGATAGAATTAAAAGACATAATAATAAAAGTTTAGATAAAGATATATCAGCTACTTTAACAGCTGCATATTATAAAGGAGGAGGTAGAGATCAACAATATATAAGAACTCATAGCTTATATCCTAGATCTAGTAAAACTGGTAAAGGAGGTACTGGGCCTCTGAGTAAAGATGACAATACTTCTTATTGTATAGATACTGGTAATGCTCAGGCTATAGAAATCAAATCAGTAGCCTATAGAACTAGGAACTATAGAGGAGAGGAAGGTAAGATAGAGGAGAGAAAAGATGATATAAGTAATTGTATTAGCTCTGTATCAAAAGATTTTATGATAAAAGAGAGTAAAATAATACAGGTAGGTAATATAGTTAATACTGGTAATTTTGATAATCCTCAAAGGGGTAGAATATATAGTAAAGATGGTATAGCTCCAGCTCTTAATTGTATGCAGGGAGGAGGATTAGAGCCTAAAATACTAGAGCAAAAAAGAATAAGAAGATTAACTCCTTTAGAGTGTTTAAGATTACAGGGGTTTCCTGATGAGTTTTATTACAGATGTAAAGAGGAGGGATTATCTGATACTCAACTTTATAAACAGGCTGGTAATAGTATGACATCTGATGTAATGTATTATATAATTAAAGAGATATTAAAAAATGGCTACTAAAAAAAATGTGTGGAGATTTTCTCCAAATAAAAGAAAAAAAAGGAGAGGTATTCATGCGAAAACTAAACAAAGTAAAAATAAAAATTCTGATAACTATATAAAAGTATCTAGAGGACAGGGATGAAATATAAATATGATAAACATAAAGCTAATAAAGCTGTAGCCTTTATAGAAAAATTTTGTAGCCATACTAAAGGGGAGCTAGGAAATAAGCCCTTTATATTAGAGGAATTTCAAAAGGAACAAATAATAAAGCCTATTTTTGGCTGGGTAGATAAGGATGGATATAGAAAATATAGATCTGTATATATTGAAATACCTAGAAAAAATGGTAAATCTAATCTATGTGCGGCTATAGTTTTATATCAGTTATTCTGTAGTAATGAATCAGGACAAGAGATAATATCAGCGGCGGCTGATAGAAATCAAGCCAGTATAGTATTTCAAATAGCTAGGAGTATGATCCTGAATAATAAAGAGCTTAACTCTAGATGTAAGATATATAGAAACTCTATTACTATAGAGAGTACAGGCTCTTTTTATAAAGCTATTTCAGCTGAATCTAATACAGCTCATGGATTAAATATCAGTACTTTAATTTTTGATGAGCTTCATACTCAGAGAAACTCTGAGCTAGTAGATACTCTTACTACAGCTACAGGAGCTAGGAGAGAGCCTTTACAGATATTTATTACTACTGCTGGATATGATAAAAATAGTATATGCTATAAGATGTCAGAGTATGCTACAAAAGTTAGAGATAAAATAATAGATGATGATACTTTTTTACCTGTACTTTTTAGAGCTGAGCCTGATGATGATTGGAAATCTGAGGAGGTATGGAAAAAAGCTAATCCTGGACTGGGTGTAATTATTAAGGAAGCTTACTTTAAGCAACAATTTAAAAAAGCTGAGATAACTCCTAGCTTTACTAATACCTTTAAAAGACTACATCTTAATTTATGGACTGGCTCAGAGAGCTTATGGATTTCAGATAATGATTATATGATGTGTAATATATCTCCTATAGAGCCTAAAAAATTAATTAAGAGAGATTGTTTTGCTGGATTAGATTTAGCTAGTACTAGAGATATATCAGCTCTAGTATTAATCTTCCCTGATGAAGATGGTAATTTTGATGTATTACCTTACTTCTTTTTACCTGAGGCTAAGGTAAAAGCTGAAGGCTTAGGAGATGGAGTAGATTATCAAACCTGGGTAGATGAGGGATATATAATAGAAACTCCTGGAAATGTACAGGATTATAATTATATAGAGCAGAAATTTAAAGATTTAGCTGAGGAGTATAATATCATATCTTGTGCTTTTGATAGATGGGGAGCTAGTCAATTAGTAGTAAACTTAATTAATGATGGAGCTAAGATGAATCCTATAGGTATGGGATTTGTATCTCTATCAGCTCCTACTAAAATGCTAGAGAAACTAATACTATCTAAACAGATTAATCATGGAGGTAATCCAGTACTGAGATGGATGGTAAATAATGTACATATATCAGAAGATCCAGCTGGTAATATCAAACCTAATAAGGCTAAAAGTACTGAAAAAATAGATGGAGTAATAGCTCTAGTATGTGCTTTAGCTGAATATCTTAATGGATTAGAGGGAGATAATCAATCAATTTACGAGGGTAGAGGCCTACTATTTATATAGTAATTACCTATAAAATACCTAAAAAGCAAAAAATTTAAAAAAACTTTTAAAAAAATTAACAGAGGTAGGAGTAAAATAATCAATCTTTTTTTACCTCTAAGGTTGTTTATAAGCAAAAAAGTAGTATATTTGTTATAACAAAACGAAACAATAATTTAAAAAAAAACAAAATGAATAAAGTAACAAAAATCGGAAACTATTTTCAAGTAATAACTAATAATGGAGATGTAATTAGTAAAAGATATAGAACAGAAAAAGGAGCTGTTAATCAATTAAATAAAATTAATAATATGGAGGGGAGATAATCTCCTCCTTTTTTTTAAAACAGAAATAATCAATAACTAATAAGAGGTGTTAAGAGCATCAAAAATTATGGAAAATTTAATAAATTCAATACAAGTTAAATCAATTAGATATTATAAAACTAATAGAGGATTAGTAGGATATGATTCAGAAATAACTTTAAAAGGTACTAAAGAGATTATAGGATATATCAGAAATGATGGTAATGGAGGAGGTACATATTTAGAACAAAATTTAGAGATGATGAAAAAATTTAAAAAATATAGAGATTTGGATGAGTTTGATTTAGAGGAGGTTTTAAATATCTATGAGAATATACACTAAACAGAAATAAGATGAAAGTATATATAATAAAATGGTTTGACTATTCAGCTGATGGATGTAGTAGTGAACAGTATATAAATAAAGGATTTGCAAATAAAAAAGATGCTATCAGTTTTAAAAGCAAATTAGAAAAAGGTAAGTTAGATGATGAGTATGGATGTGATAATGGAGCTGAATTAGAGGAATATGATATACCTATTTCTAAAAAAGGTATTTTATATGCTATTAATGAATTTAATAGAACTATATAATGGAGTATCAAAAATTTAGATTTTGTATGAGATGTCAAAGAATGGCTCTTATAAAAGTAGATGGATGTTTTGTGTGTAAAGGTAATTTTATTCTACAGAGTAATAAGGCAGATAGTTATCTAGCAAATATCCAAAAATACAATCAACAGAAAATAAAAAAACAGAAACTAAAACAAAAACAAAATGAAAATGAACTACTACAGTATCAAAAAATTAATCAAAGGATATAGAGTTAATCCTAATTTAAAAAGTAAAACTCTTATAGCTATACCTCAAAAAAAGCTATATAGCCATTATGGTTTTATACCTATTCAAGTTAATTTTAAAGATAAAAAAATGAGTATTACTAGAAATACTCCCTTACTACATAAAGAGCAATTTAGAGATAAATTTAATAGGGGTACTTTTTATACTTTACTTTACTATGAATGGAATCCATCTAAGGTACAACTAGAAATAAATTTTTAATGTAAAAGGGGGTATATATACCTCCTTTTTTTTTGTTATATTTGTAGGTATTAATGTAAATACATACCTAATAAATAATCTATTTTGGGATTACTAGATTTTTTTTATAAGTCAAAAGAAAAAAGAAATGCTAATAACTTTACTATAGGAGCTGTAGGCTCTAGCTCTAGTGGAGTCAGAGTTAGTGAAGATAATTCTATAGGATTACCAGCTGTATGGGCAGCTGTGAGATTGTTATCAGAAACTATAAGTAGTTTGCCCTTAAATGTGTATCGGAAGGATAAAGATGGATCTAAGTATATAGATGAGAAAATTCCTCTTAATCAGCTGTTATCTACATCTCCTAACTCTAAATATACCTCCTTTACATGGAGAAATACTTTAATGAATAGCCTACTTCTTTGGGGTAATGCTTACTGTTTAATTATTAGGAATGGAGGTAGTAGGCCTATATCTTTAGAAATACTCCAGCCTGATAAAGTAGAGGTAGCTGTAGGAGATGATGGAGAAACATATTATAAGGTAAAAGATTTAGGTACTTTTAGCTCTATGGAGATACTACATATAGTAGGTTTATCTTTTGATGGTTTAGTAGGCAAATCTCCTATACAAGCTAATAAAGAAGCTGTAGGCTTTGGATTGGCTACTCAGCAATATGGCTCTAATTTTTTTAAAGGAGCTAATTTATCAGGAGTATTAGAACATCCTGGAGTACTTACTGATGATGCGGCTAATAGGCTTAGGCAATCATGGGCAAATAGATACTCAGGATTAGCTAATTCTCATAGTACAGCTGTTTTAGAAAATGGAACTAAATTTAAGCCTATAGCTATGCCTTTAGCAGATGCGGCTTTTATAGATAGTAGAAATTTCTCAGTAGCTGAAATAGCTAGGATATTTAGAGTACCTCCTCATCTTATTGGAGATTTATCTAGGAGTACTTATTCTAATATAGAACAGCAATCTCTAGAATTTGCTAAATACTCTTTAACTCCTTATTTAATAAACTGGGAGCAAGAGTTAAATAGAAAGCTATTAAGTACTAAAGAACAATCTACTCATTTTTGTAAGTTTAGAACTAATGAACTTTTGAGAGGAGATGTAAATAGTAGAGCTGATTACTATACTAAACTATTTAATGTAGGAGCTTTATCTCCTAATGATATACGATCTATGGAAGATATGAATAAGGTAGAAGATGAGGGAGCTAATGATTACTATGTACCTTTAAATTTAGGGGGTGTAGGTAAAACTAATAATGATAATAATAATCAAGATGGATAAGAATAAAAATAAAATAGAAGGATTAGAGAGAAGAAATTTTACTAATTCAGAGATAAGGGTTGAAAATTCTGAAAGTAGAGAAGTAGTAGGATATGCTAGTGTGTTTACTGATACAGAAGGTAATCCAGCTTTATCAGAAAATTTAGGGGGGTTTAGAGAAAAAATAGATCCTGAGGCTTTTAATTCAGTATTAGATAATGATGTAAGAGCTTTATTTAATCATGATCCTAATTTAATACTAGGAAGGACTACAGCTGGTACTTTGTCTTTATCAGTAGATGAGAGAGGATTAAAATATAATTTTACAGCTCCTGATACTACTACAGGTAATGATTTATTAGTCAATTTAGAAAATGGTAATATAACTCAGTCTAGTTTTGGTTTTATAGTAGAGGAGGATGATTGGGATGAAGATGAGAATGGAATGACTATAAGAACTATTAAAAAGGTGGGTAGGTTATTAGATGTATCTCCAGTAGTATATCCAGCTTATCCTGATGCTGAAGTAGGTAAAAGAAGTTTTTTAAATTATAGAACTGAAAAAGAAAAACAAGAAAACAAGAAACAAGATGAATACCAAATTAAGAGAGAATTGTTAGATAAAAAAATCAAATTATTAAAACTTAAAAAATTGTATTAAAAATGAACTCAATTACTTTAAAAGAAAATAGAGCTGAGCTAGTGGAAACTATGGAGGCTATATTGGATACTGCAAAGTCTGAAGATAGAGATTTATCTGAAGATGAAAGCAAGTCTTGGGAAGGTTTTGATACAGAAATTAAAGCTTTAGATAAAAAAATTGCAATAGCTGAAAGACAAGAGCAGCTAAATAAATCTATAGCTGTTAATATGTCTGTACAAAATACTGAAGATATTGCTAAAAAAGAGATGAAATCTTGGAGCTTATTTAAAGCTGTAAGAGATATTCAGAATGGAGGCTTAACTGGTGTAGAGAAAGAAATGCATCAAGAGGCTGAAAATGAGAATAGAGGAGCTATGAATGGTATAGGATTACCTAGTTTTATGACTAATAAAGCTGAAAAAAGAGCTATAGTAGATCAGACTGCATCTCAGATACAGCCTGTAGCTGTTGAGGCTTTTGCTGATGCTTTAGTAGAAGGAGCTTTATATAATCAAGTAGGAGTAACTAATTTAGGTACTTTGGCTGCTGATACAGTAGTACCTATTACTGGAGCTAATGCTGTAGAGTGGGCTGCTGAAAATGCGGCTGGTGCTGATACTTCAGCTGATTTTAGTAAAATTACTTTATCTCCTAATCGTATTAATGGATATGCTAATGTTAGTAATGTTATATTAATGCAAAATGGAAATGGAGCAGAGGCGGCTATCATGAGAGATATGGGTAGACAAATAGCTAATAAAATAGATGCTAATATGTTTGCTAGTACTAATGCTGCGGCTGGGCCTGGATGTATTGTAGGTACTACTGGTACTCTTACATTTACTGAGGCTACATTTGGAGCTGGATCTATTGCTAGTGATATGTTAGAGGCTATTCAAACTATAGCTAATGACCATGGATTAGATGGTAATCTAGGTTTTGTAAATAGTTTTGAATTATACTCAGCTATTAAGCAAGAGGCTCAGGTAACATCTACTTTTCCATTATATGTAGATAATAGCTTAGCTGGTTATCCTGGATATTTCTCATCTGCTCCAGCATCTTCTGCTGGTGTTAGTGGAGATGGAATGTTTGGAGATTTCTCTAGAGTTTATTTTGCTACTTTTGGGCCTACTTCAATTTTAGTAGATCCTTATTCTGCGGCTACTGAAAATGCTGTAAGATTAGTAGTAAATCAACACTATGACTGGAAGGTAGCTAGTGGAGCTAGTTTTGTTAAATATACTACTCTAGTAGCTTAGTATATTTAGTTATTAATTTTTAAAAGGGAGGGGGGAGTACCTCCTCCTTTTTTATTTTATAAAGGTTTAAAATGGTTAAATTACAATTAAATTCTACTTCTACATATACAGATTTAATACCTTTAGCTACAGCTAAAAGTTTTTTAAGGGTTACTAATACTGCTGAAGATACTTTAATAACTACTATGATAGGAGCAGCTGTAGAAGTGGCTCAGAATTATACAAATAGTAGATTTTTAGAAACTCAATATACTATGTATATGGAAACTTGGGATGATGTTTATGTATCTAATCATTATACTACTAGCTTATCTAATGGTACTTATTTAACTACTGGGGGTTTTGTAGGTAAAGATGGTTTAAATCAAATAGTATTACCTTATGCTCCTTTAGATAGTATTACACATATTAAGTATTATGATTCTAGTAATACTCAAATAACATGGACTGAAAATACAGATTACTCAGTACATACTTTTATTAATCAAAAAGGATTTGTAGAAATTCAAAAGAGTATTAGTTTTCCTACTGTATATGATAGAGCTGATGCTATAGAGATTAAATTTAAAGCTGGTTATGGTACTGGAGCTAGTGATGTACCTGAAGCTATAAAATCAGCTATATTACTTATAATTGGTTTTATGTATGAAAAAAGAGAGGATAGTGTAAGTAGATTACCTAAGGCCTCTGAATACTTATTAGATCCATATAGATTTAAAACATACTAAAAAATGGCTAAAAGTGAAAATTTAAAAGCTGGAGAATTAGATACTCCTATAGATGTGTATTATAATACTAATGCTCAAAATGAGTATGGAGAAATTACTAAAACTAAAGCTCTACTTAAAACTGTATGGGCTAAATTAGTTATTACTGGTACTAAAGGTAATGAGAAAGTAGAAGATGATACTATAAGAGCTGAAAGCAAAATAAATTTTTTAGTGAGATATGATTCTGATTTACAGATGAACAGCTCTACTATTTCTCCTGAAGATTATTTTGAGATATTATATGAAAGTAAATACTGGAATGTAATGAGTATGGAAACACTAGGTAGAGGTAAAGGAATAATAATAAGATGTAATCTTACTGATAATAATCTATAATGAGTGCTAGAAATAAAAACAGGGCAATAGATTTAGATATTGATAATGATGATTTAAAATCTCTTATTAGGGGATTAGATCGTATTAAAGATAAATTTTCAGCTAGGAAGGCTAATACAGAAATAAATAAAATAGTATTTAATGCAGCTAAGCCCATGGCTTCAATTATGAAGGATTTAGCTCCTACAGATGAAACTAAAATACTTAAAAAATCAGTAGGTAGGTGGCGAACTAAAACAGGAGTAAGAGTAGGAGCTAGGTATAGAAAAAAAGATAGAAATAAGGGCTGGTATGTAGCTTTTGCAGCCTATCCTCACAAAACTAGAGGAGATGGAATGACTGAAAAAAGTACTCCCTTTTTGGCTGATGCTTTTGAAAGTACCAAAGGAATTACAGCTAAATTAATTATAGAAGGTGTAAAAAAATTAATAGGTAAATTTTGGATGTAAATGGTAGGTAAAGCTTTAAAATGGTTATTACTAGGAGATGATACTAGTTTTGATAATCCTCAGTATGAAATACAAAATATATTAAATGATAGATTATATCCTAATGTAAAGCCTCAGAATACATCTTATCCCTGTGTAGTTTATACTATAGAAAAAACATCTCCTGATAAGATAAAAGAACTTAGATCTCCTAATAATATAGTATCTATAGATTTAGATATTTTATCTAAAACATATTCAGATATATCATCTCTATCTACTTTAATATCTAATCAATTACATAGATATAAAAATTCTTATAATAGTGCTACTTCTGTTAGTGTAGGTTTTGGTTTTCCTATTTCTTCTATTCCTTATAATTTTGGAGATTTTCCTCCTCCTAGTACTGGAGATGTACAATATGTAGGAGGTTTACAGATTCAATTTATTGAACTTATTTCTATAACTGAATCCTATGATGAAAAATTAGAAATATATAGAAGTACTTTAAATTTTGATTTAGTATATGTAGATGATTTAAGTATTTGGGGAGCTGATGTAAATTTAAAATTTACTGATTTTAATTTAATGGCTTATAATCCTATAGCTACAGCAAATCCTAGATATAGGCAGCCCATACAAATTAATGAGCAAGTAAATTATTTATTTTCTCCATCAGTTTTACAGAGTGATAATCCTAATATAATTAATTCTACTTTAGATGGAGTATATGAAAATTTTAATCGTACTATGGCTAATAATTCTAGTAGGCCTACATTAAAAAAAGATATATCTAATCCTCCTAAATATAATAGTAATTTTTATCTAGAATTTGATACTAGTAATTATTTAAAATCTCAACATGGCCCTAATAGAGTTGCTAGAAAATATAAAGAATTAACCTTTTTTACAGTACTTAGAATACCTCAATCTTATGATTTTGGTAAATGTGCTAATGTTTTATTTAAAGAAAATGCTAATACTAACTCTATAGCATCTGTTTTTTTATATACTGAGGTACAAGCTGGGGGTACTGCTATGCAATTAACTAAATTTAATGGGGGAGGTATGGCTTTAGAAAATAATGCTGGAGCTGATAATCATAGAGGTTTTAATTTTTTTAGTGGTATAGTATCTTGGCCTCTTTTTGGGATGTTTACTGATTTAAGTTTTGAAGATCCCTTCTTTTTTGCTGTTAGTTTTAAATTAAGAGAAGGAGATAATACTGTAATAGAGGGACAGTATGAATTGATTACATCTTCAGATTTTACTGCTTATGGGGATGAAAATGAGTATAGTAGTTGGAGTGATAATGCTACTACATACTTTAAAGAGGGTTTTTTTAATTTTGAAACTATACATACTGATATAGGGAGTTATGATACTTTAGGAGCTGGTACTTTCAATATGAATGATCCTTTTAATTTATATGATTTTGTTATGTGGCCTGAAGCCTTAACCTTTGGAAGTAGTAAGTATTTACAAATAAAAAGACAAATTATAGAAAAGCATAACATGTTAAATAGAATTACTAACTAATGATAGGAAAAGCAATATATAAAATCCTTAAAAGTAAAATCTCTGATTTAGCTACTGGAGGTATATATCCTAATGTAGTGCCTCAGAATGTAGATTATCCAGTAGTAGTATATCATAACTATAATGATCCTGAAACTTCTAAAGATGACTCCCCTAATATATTATATAATAGATTAACTTTACAGATTATAGCTAAAAGTTATAAAGAAGTAGAAATTTTAAATACTAAAATAAGAGATGTATTAGATATTTATGTAGATAAAACATCAGCTGGATTAGCTGAAGTACCTGGATATTATGAGAATGGTAATAATCATAGTTTTATAGGAAATGTAGATATATCTCATATTTTTTATCAAGAGGAGGAAGATGATTATTTTGATAAATTAGAAATATATACTAAAAGGGTAGAGTATGATGTATATTATTATTATGATATTATTAGATTAAGTTATGATTTAAAAAATTCAAATAATAAAACTCCTACTAATCCTCTAATGTTATGCTGTGATTTTACTCAGGTTAATTTAATGAGAGATGATCTTTCTCCTTTTAGTGGAGGTGTTGATTATGATAAAAAATTATCAGATAATTCTACTGTAGTTTATTCATTTAATAAACTAGGAACTACTAAAAATTTATGTATAAATCCAGCTACTAATACTTTTTATAATGATACTTTTTATTCTTATTTGAGATCTAGTGATGTAGCTAATCCTACATATATGCCTAAATATCAAGATGGAATAGTAGAAAATACTAAGCCTTTTTTATATTTTTCTACTAGGAATAATTTAATGAGTAGGGCATCATCTCAAATAATAGGAGATAATTCTATTTTTTTGCCCTATGGGGCTATGTTTATAATGGTATATAAGCCAGTAGGAGAGGATGGAGAAAATTATATTTTAGGTAATCAGTATGATGCTGTTAATTTTAATCCTATACTTTTATCTCATAAAAAAGTAGGATCTACTATTACTATCCACTTTAATCCTCATGCTAATAGTTTTACTGGAGCTAGTAGAGAGAGAACTTTAATAAATTCTACAGATGATAGCAAGTATTGGGTAGGTGATTATCATTTTTTATGCTTATCTTTGGGGGGTAGTAAAAATTATACTGGAGGAAATGTTAATCAGGCTGGATGGTATGAGTATTTTAACTCAAATTATAATCCTAAATTAACTACTGGACAAATTTTACAAGATAATCTAATTACTGGTAATACTGATAATATGGAGTCTACAGTAGGTAGTAATTTTAGTTTTAAAAGTATAGGCCATGCTGGTATTTCCTCTAAAGGGTTTAGGATGTATGAGTTTTTAATGTTTATACCTAATGAAGCTCAGACTCATAATAAAGATGAAGATACTGCTCCATTCCAGCCTACAGATATAATATATAAAAAAGTAAAAGAATATATTTATAATAAATATGAACAACTAAAATAATTTTAAAATGGGATATTTAGTAAACATTATAAAAGATGGTAAAGGTAAAAGAAAAGGAGATAAAGCTAATCCAGTAGATATACAATCTTATAAAGTATTATATGAATTAGGTTTAATAGAAGATGAATATAATTTAATAAAAGAAAAAAAAGAAAAAACAGAAATAACAAAAACTGAAAAAGAAGATAAAAAAGATAATAATAAAAGTAAAAATTTAAAAAGTTAAAATATGGCTACAGTAATTAATGGTACTAATATGGTACTAAAAATAGATGATGATACATCTCCTACTCAGGGTGGAGCTGCTGTTATCGCTGCGGCTACTTCATGTACTGTAAATCTTACTATAGATATGGGAGAGGTTACCGATAAATCTTCAGGAGATAGAAAAGAATTTATAGGCTTGGGTAGCTCTTGGACTTTAGATTGTGAAGCTTTCTATAATGAGGATGCTGGGGTAAAAAATCCTACAACTATGTTTCCAGCAGCTTATGGAGATGCTAATGCATCACAAAATGGAGTAGTACAATATCCTAGAGAGGTTTATGTAGATTTTGATGCTGGTAGTAATGAGTTTCATGGATCAGGTTACATAACTAGTATGAGTATAACTGGAGGTACTGAAGATGCTGGTACTTATAGTATATCTATACAGGGTACTGGTACTCTATCTATGGCTTAAAAATAAATGTGTAATAATAAAAAATAATAAAAAATGGCTGTTAAAACAATTTCAGGGAGTAATCTCGTATTATCAGTAGATTTAGATGGAACTGCTCCATATTCTTATACTGCTGTAGGAGGCTCTACTACTTGTACTTTAAACATTAATCAGGAAACTATAGATGTTACAAATAAGCAATCTCAGGGAAATAAAGAATTTATAAATGGAGCTAGGAGCTGGACTTTAGACTGTGAAGCTTATTTTACTGATGGTACTTCTGATAGTGCTGATATACCAGTAGGAGGAGCTACTGCTGATAGTGGATGGTATCCAGTATTAGAATCAGGAGATAAGATTCATGTTAAATTTTCTAATACTACTGGTCAAACTGGAGCTAGAGAATATACTGGAGAGGGTTATATTACTTCTATTTCTATTAATGCTGGTATATCAGAATGGGCTACATATTCTGTTTCTATTCAGGGTAGTGGAGCTTTAACTGATGCTTAAAATAGGGGGGTATATATTGTATTTTTTTTCTTTATATATTTAAAGAAAATTAATAATTATGGTAGATAAAAAAACTATAGCAATAGGTGGCGAAATGAGGCCTATCCATTATGGATTTGCGGCTTTGGGAGAGTGGTGTGATATAACAAATACTCCTTTACAAGAGTTAGGAAGTTTAGGGCAAAATATATCTTTAAGCTCTGCTATTCAGCTTATATATTGTGGATTAAAGCATGGAGCTAGAAGAAATAAAGAGTCTTTTAAATTTACTGCTGATGATGTAGCTGATTGGATAGATGATGAAGGGATGGGGGTATTTAATGAGGCTATGGAGATTTTCGGTGGATCTTTAGCTAAGTTAAATCCTTCAGAAAAAAAAAAGAAGGAGAAGAAGAAATAACTTCTCCTAGTATTGAAGATTTATTTGGCCTTGCTACTGGTTTTTTAGATATGAGTGTAGCTGAGTTTTGGGATTTTACTCCTAGACAATTACAGCTAAAACTAGATAGTAGGAAGGAGTTTGAAGATATGCTACAGAGGATGGAGTGGGAGAGAGTAAGATTTCAAACTACAGCTCTTATAAATAAAGATCGCAAGAGGAAGGATCAAATAAAGCAAACTGACCTAATTAAATTTGATTGGGAGAAACAATCTACTATAAAAGATATAGATAAAGAAAGAAAGAAAGCTATGTACCTAATAAATAAAGCTAATAAAAATTCTAAAAAATCTAATTAAATGGGTACTAATAAAACATTATCTGTATTTTTAAAACTTAATTCTGAAGCCTTTACTTCAGGTCTTAAACAAGTAGAGGGTAAGCTAAATAAATTTGGTAAAAAAATAGGTAATGTAGGATCTTCTCTTACTACTGGAGTATCTTTACCTTTAATTGGTATTGGAGCTGCGGCTGTTAAAACAGCCTCTGAGTTTGAGTCCTCTATGACTAAAATTCAAACTCTAGTAGGATTACCTAAAGATGCTGTAGATCAGCTTTCTGATTCTGTTTTAAATTTAGCTGGAGAAACTGCTACAGCTCCTAATCAATTAGCTGAAGGTTTATACTTTTTAACTTCAGCTGGTTTAGATGGAGAATCAGCTTTAAGAGCCTTAGAGGCTACAGCAAAAGGATCAGCCGCTGGTTTAGGAGATATGGAGGCTTTGGCTACTGTGGCGGCGGCGGCTCAAAATGCCTATGGAGAAGAAGTTTTATCATCATCTCAAGCCTTAGATATTTTCGGTACTATGGTACAAACTGGTATGTTCAAAAGTGAGGAACTGGCGAATGTACTAGGATCCCAGCTAGGTTTAGCATCTAATTTAGGTATAAGCATGGAGGAGCTAGGTAGTATGATTTCTACTTATACTAGAACTACAGGCTCTGCTACTGATGCTACTACTGGCTTATCAGGAATTATGATGAGCTTTGCTAAGATTACTCCTAAGGCTGCTGATGCTTTAGCAAAGGCTACCCAGGGATTAGAGGGGGGAGCTATGAGTGCTGATGATTTAAGAACTATGCTAGGAGAACAGGGTTTACAACAAACTCTGATGTTTTTACAGGAACAATTTAACTCAGCTGGAATACCTTTATCAGAATTTTTTAGTAAATCTCAAGCCTTAAAAGGAGTACTAGGTGTACTAGGTACACAAACTGAAAGCTATACAGAAATTTTAGGGAGTATGGAAGATGCTCAGGGTTTTGTAAATGATGCTTTTGATGAAACTTCTCAAACTTCAGCTTTTAAATTTAAACAAGCTATGGCTGATCTTCAGGTAGCTGGGGTAAAACTAGGAGAGAGTTTAATGCCTGTAGCTACTAAATTAGCTGGAGTATTTAGTAAAATGGCTAAAACTTTTTCTAGTTTAAGTGAAGAAACTAGAGAGAAAATAGTTAAAATAGGATTAGCTTTAGTAGCTATAGGGCCTACTTTAATGATTATAGGAAAATTAACTACTGCTTTTGGTTTTGTGGTAAAAGTGGTTAGAATGGCTGGGAGGGCTATTATTTCAGCTGGTAAAGCCTTATTTGCTATGGGGCCAGCTGGTTTAATTATTGGAGCTATTGTGGCGGCTGTGGGTTTACTTATAAAAAACTGGGAATGGACTAAGAAAAAAATAGTAGAGGTAGTAAATGGTTTTATAGATTTATATAATGAATCTATGTTATTTAAAGTAGCTGTAGAAACTTTAAAATTTGCTTTTAAAACTGTATGGGATTATATAAAATTTATGTTTGGTAATGTTAAAACTGTATTAGGAGCTATAGGGGGAGCTATAGAAGATGTAATAAATTTTAGAAATCCAGCTCCTAATTTTAAGAAAGCTATGCAACAGATGGGAGATGATGCTAAGGCTTTTGCTAATAAAACTAAAAAAAACTGGGATGATGCTTTAAATAATATCCAGTCTAAAGAAAAAGTAGAATTTATTACTGAGGAAGATGTAGATAGAACTTTAGGTAAAGTAAAAAATGGAATGGATAATATCATATCTACTATAACTGGAGCTGGTGGAGGTGTATTAGATGATTTAATGGGAGGGGGAGATGAAGGAGTAGATCCTGTAGAGTTAAATGGAGTATTAAATATAGATGATATTAATTTAGGAGATGGAGAGGGAGAAGTAGATGAAGAAGGTAATCCTATAATAAAAATTAAGGGAAGCCTAGATACTGAGGAAATGCAAGAAACTCTATCTATGTTAGAACAGCAAACATCCTCAGCTTTTGAACAAATGGCTAATAGTCAGGATGGAGGTTTAGGAGCTATGGTACAACAAACTAAATCAGCTGCTAGAGATATTATTAAAACTAAAATAGCTGAAGGTACTGCATCTTGGGCGGCTAGTGCTTTAAAAGGATTGCCCTGGCCAGCTAATGCTATATTAGCGGCTACTGCTGGTATAGTAGTAGGAGGTATATTTAATGCTATTATCCCTCCTTTTGCTGAGGGGGGTATTGTTTCAGGGCCTACTTTAGCTTATGTAGGAGAGGGATCAGGAACATCAGCTATTAATCCTGAAGTAATAGCTCCACTAGATAAACTTAAAGGAATGATAGGGGGAGTAGGAGGAGGTTTATTACATGGTACTATTTCAGGTAGTGATATTTTATTAAGTAATACTAGAAGTACAATAAGTCAAGATAGAGTATCAGGATCAGCTACTAATTTTTAACTTAAATTATATATTATGATAGATTTTATACAATCAAATTTTTTAGAGTTACTTATTGCTGTTTTAGCTTTAGCTAAGGTAATAGTAAATTTAACTCCTACTGAAAAAGATAATCAGGTATTTACATATATAGATAAAATAATAAATGCTATAGTACCTAATAGAAATAAAAAAGGAAAAAAGCATAAAAACTGCTGTTAAATGGCTTATATAAAATATCAAAGTGAATTTTATAGTCAGTATGATAATGGAGTAGAATCTAGGTATCAAATAAACATCCATAAAAAAACTGGTACTGGTACTACTATACCTTTTAAATGTACCTCTAAAGGTTTTGTATTGAAAATGGATGGTAGTGATGATACTATGTTAGCTCCTATTAAAACGACTTCTGTAAATTTTAATTTTGTAATAGAAGATGGTAATACAGATCAAGCTGGTATAGTAGATGATATACTAGCTGTTTCAGGAGATAATGAAGGGGAATTAGCTTTAGAAATAAAAAGATATACAGGTACATCTTGGAGAAGATATTGGATAGGAGTAATACTTGGAGATTTAGGATCTATGGAAGATATTTCTCCTACTAATTTTATTAAAATAAAGGCTATAGATGGATTAGCTCAATTAAAATATAAAAAATTAAAGCCCGATCAGGAAGGTATAAGAAGTTTATTATATTATATAAAAGCTGGATTAATGGAGATTACTACTAGTGATCCTACTTTTGGTTTTTGGACTATTGGAAGCTCTACAACAGAAAATTTTTTAACTCATCAGCCTTTTTATTATAATAAAGCTATGGGTAATATCAGTAGCTCATTATGGAGGGATGATGAAGATCATGATCCTTTAGCTTTAACAAAAGTTAGTAGTATGGCTTTTAAAGATAAAGATGGTCAAAACTGGAGCTATTATAAAATAATTGAAAATATATTATCTTGTTTTCAGCTTAGGATAATGATGACTCCTCTGTGGGATTCTCAGTTTAGTGGAGGTACTAGATTTTATACTGGTAACTGTACTTGGTTTTTACAAGCTCCTTTAATAAATCATAACTCATCTGATAATCCTAATTTAGATACTGGGGATCAACTTTATATGATTCATACAGCTCAGTTAGCTGATGATGATGCTAGTACAGATCAGGATATGAAAATGATTTCTGAGTTTATTGATGATCCTTCTCAGGGGGGTACTATATTAAGTGGAGCTAAAGAATTATTTTTACCTCCCTTATTAAATTATAAAAGTATTTACAATCATAAGAATTTTTTAGGTTTACACATGGGGCCAGCAGAAGTTAAAACTAATTGGAATCAAACTACTTCTGAGAGTGGATCTGTATCTAGTGGTACTTATAGACAGTTTGATTTTCTTACCTCTTTTAATGCTGGTTTTTCAGCTTATGATTTAACTGGGGTTAGTAATGAATCAGCTCCTGGGTGGACTGGAGCAAATAATGACAGGACTTGTAAACAAACTATAGTAATTACTGGTAATTGTGAATTATATCCTAAGATGTGGAGTAGAGTAGCATCAGGAGGATTAGTGGGATATGATTCAGCTGGAGATGCTTTTAATTATTATGGAGGCTCTAATTTTCCTGATAGTTTTGGTAATACTCAATATGGTATAGAAGAAACTGCTACTATTATGCCTAGATTGGCTTTAAGGCTTTTAACTTGGGTTAGAGATGATGCTGGGCCTTATACTTTACCTGATGGAAATAATTATAGAAGTGAGGCTTTTTGGCTAACAAATATAAGATTTGCTAGATTAGCTGGAAGTACTCCATGGAGTATACAAAGGGGTACAGGTTTTCCTGTTTGGGGTAGCTCTTATTTGAATGATATGAGAGCTTTTGAAAATTATACTTATCCTAATAATGTATATGGATATAATGGGGGATGGTCAGGTCAAAGATACTGGCCTAATTTTCCTGATAATACATCTTATATTATACAGGGAGTACAACAATGGGGGTTAGATAGTGGTTATGATGATTA
>TARA_R100001443_G_scaffold28822_1_pt1 | contig 18834 bp, 27 predicted proteins | sample TARA_R100001443 | Tara Oceans TARA_R100001443 (sample SAMEA2622142) | marine metagenome | biome: marine biome (ENVO:00000447); feature: deep chlorophyll maximum layer (ENVO:xxxxxxxx); material: "saline water (ENVO:00002010), including plankton (ENVO:xxxxxxxx)" | depth 50 m
TCGATTACAGAACGTAGGTATGAAATAGTTTGTTGTGGTGTCATGATTGATCTCCTTCGTAGCATTCGGCGCATACAATTTCGTCGTCGAGTGGTGGGTGGGTTTCGCATAGGTGACACAACTCAGAGTACATGCATTCGCGGCACAGCCAGCCGTTGCCTGTTTCGGTACGGTTGATGAACAAGCCGCTTCCAGGTGTGGTGTTTTGTTTGCATTCTACGCATAGGTCGATGGTGGCCATGGATGCTCCAGGATGGTGCTTGAGGCGGGACTCGAACCCGCATGGCTGTGATGCCGGGAGATTTTAAGTCTCCTGTGTCTACCGGTTCCACCACTCAAGCATGTGAAGGGGAGTGGGTTGGTCTGGCAAGGCGAGGTTGGGGTTGAGGTGAAAGAAGAAAAGTGTGGGGTGAAGGGGAATGGCCTGGGTTGGTCTGGCGAGTCGAGGAATGTTACGGTAGGGTGCGGGCCGAGAGGTGCCAGGTTGTTATGGTGCCTGGCTCACCGAAAGTTTATGCAGCCTTGCGTTTGGGGTACTTGCCTTTGGCGTCTTGGACCTCAACGCTGAAGCGACCGAAGCCGTAGCCACGACTTGCTCCAATGCCACAGAAGTTTCCTGACTGGGTGATGAAGTGGATGATGTCATCGCGGTTCATCTTGTCGTTGCCGGAGTAGTTGATTGTAAATTCGCAGGACCATTCGGGTACGATTGCACGAGTGGTGGGCACTTGTACCATGCCGCTCTTCATGATCGAATCGTATCGATAACGAGGATCGTTTGCGATTTCGTCGAGGTCGTCGGAACCACCGTGGATGAGCTTGGCTGGACCGGCGATGATGGCGTAACGTTTACAGTTAGCTCCCATGCGGTCAAGCTTTGCACCGTCAATAAAGGCGGCGCGCAAGTTAGCGGCGGGGATATAAAGACCGAGTTCCTTATTCCAATAAAGACCGGCTTTGACACGTAGGATGGACTGTTTTTCAAGGATTGCGTCGACGTCTGCGCCTTTGCGCTTGGAGGCCTTGTGCAATTCCTTGAGCCGCTTGGCGTATTCGTTGCGGGGATCGGCAGTCTGGTTGTTGTCCATCATGAGAGGCCCGCGTCCGGTGATACGAAATGTAATTGATTTCATGGGTTACTCCGAGAAAGTTTGGTCGGGGATGATGATGTTGGGTTTGGTCTCGAGTGTGATCCGTTCGCGTGCGGCGTCACGCATTGCCTGTTGGGCGGACCCCTCAAGTGCACCGAGGCGAACCTGGTGATTGATTTTGCGGCGACGTTCCTGCATGTCGAGGTCGGAGTCGCGAGTCTTTTCGAGGATGCGGGAGCTTTTGCGGATCGCTTTGACGATGTCACGGGTAGCGGTGGTTGAAGCGTAGTCAATGTTCTCGGCGGGGCGAAGGATCTCAAAGCCATAGCCGTAGACGGTGCGAGGGAAACGTCCGGTCTCTTCGAGGATGCGTTCGCGCCATGTCTCGCGCAGGTACATTAGGTTTAGGGACCATGACTGATGATCGGCGACTGGTTGGTCGTCAGTTGGTGGAGTCAACTGGGACATTGCGATGAGGTCATCGCTGCTGAGTGTGTAGCTGTCGGGTTGTGATTGTAAGAGTTCGGTGGTTGCCGATACGGCAAGCTCGATAGCGGTGGTTACTTGGCTTTGGGTGTACATGAGTATCCATGGTTGGGGTGATAAAAAGTGTGGTAGGGAAAGGTCTGAGCTGAGTAGGACAGGATAGGTGTGTGCTGGTTCGAGGCGGAGAGAAAGAAAGTGTGGGTGGGTGTGGGAAGGTCTGGGCTGGCACGAGGTGGAGAGTTGCAGGGTTTTGGTGCGTCTGGATGACCCTGCGAACCACAAGGATTATTTGGCTTCGCCAACGTCGATGTACTCACGGATGCTGAGGTCGAACGCTGGAATGTGGGCGTCGGTTACTGAACCACCAGCGGCAGCGATAGCCTTGGTGGCGTGGTCGATACCGGCGAAGTGACGGAATGCCTGGTTGGGTGGAGTGCGTTGACCTGCTGCGGTGACAGCCTGGTATGCACTGAACAGGTCATTGCCACCGTGTTCGTCATGCAACTCACCGTTGTGGCAGGCGTTCCAGTAACGGAAAGCTGCGTTGAATGAGTTGGGTTTGATGAGTCCACGGCTGAACAGGACGCCCATGTATGCACCGAATAAATCGTTTTGTACTGGGATGTCTTTCCAGCCCTGTACCATACGGATGCGTTCGAGCACTGGCGTTACAGCAGTGTCGGTGATGTCATCGATCATGTTACTGAGCGTTGAGAATACGTTGGTTGTGTGCTTGGCACTGACCATGTGCTCGCCCGAGAAACAACCGTTGGCACACACGAATGGTGCACTGCCGATTGCAATCTGGTTAGAGATGGACTTGTCATAGCTTGAACGCAGTGCAACGGTGAGAGCCTGGCCGGTGAGACCGGAACCGAAACCAATCATACCGAAGAGTTGACTGCCTTTCTGGTTGAGAGCATAGGTCTCGAACAGTGGGTCAGCATCAAGGACGTTGGCCATTGCATCGCGAGCACCGTTGATCAAAGATGCGTACGGTACAGGTTGGTAAGATGCGTTGCCGGAACGTGGATGGTATTCCGTTTCAGGTACGGGGATGGCACATACCGTTTCGTAGTTGACTCGATATGCCTCGGGCGCACCGACGGTGCAGATCTGTTGAGACTTGAGGGCGGGAGGTGGTGCAACACGCGCGCGATTGAGATTATCGTTTAGGCGAGGTGCGTCGACAGGTTTGTGATTGTGGTTTTGAAACATCGGTTCCTCATCGGTAGATGTAATGTTGGGGGTGGTTGTCGAGAGACAGTATGTAAACGTTTTCCTGCTTAGCAGTAGATGGGTGATAGTAGTGACGGAAGTGGTGGTGCCAGGTAGTACTGGTTGTGGTTGGGCGTGTGGTGCCCATGTAGGACCACTTCTCACCGCACTCGTGGTATCGCTTGGCGGGTGGGCCGAAGTCGATGGAAGTTAGATGGGTCCAGACCCGAGTCCATTCGGGACTCTCGGTGCGTAGCCAACGTAGGTTGGGGGCTATGAGATAGGTATCGTCCATTGGGCAGTGTTTCCTTTGCGTGGGTTACGCGGTAAATCCTGAAGAAGAATGTGCAGATGAATGCAGTCATTCGTCGGTAGGATGCCGTCGTATACAGCAAGGTAAAGCGCAGCAGTTTGTTCAAGTAGTGGTAGTACTTCGTGACTGTTTTTGTTTGCCTTCTTGACGAGAATCCGATTGGGGTTCTGTAATGTTTCGAGCCAGTTGATAAATGCTTGGCGTTTTTCCTCTGGGGTTGTGGGGGTTTTTTTACGTGGTGGCATTTAGAATGGGATCCCGTCGTCGTTTTGCCATTGGTTACCTGCAGGAGCGGGCGGAGCACTGGACTTGTTGGATGCACGAGAACCAAACTCGACACGGTCAGCGATGACTTCGAGACTTTTGCGTTCGATACCGGTCTTGTCAGTGTACGTACGTTTACGAATCTTGCCTTCGACAAGGATACGGGAACCCTTGGAAAGGTTTTGCGCGCAGACCTCGCCTTGACGTCCGAAGACTACGATGTTGTGCCACTCGGTGTGGTCGACCCATTCGCCGTCAACCTTGTCGCGTTCGTTAGTGGCAAGGCTGAGGTTGCAAACGGGCGTACCTTTTTTGGAGTGACGTAGTTCTGGATTGGCACCGAGGTTGCCAAATAGGATGGTGATGTTCATGAGTTGTCCTCGTTTAAAGATTAGTAGGGTGCTGGTTTTTGACCCTGCTAGTTAGTTGATTCGCGGCTTTCGAAACCAGCAAAAGGGGTGGCCACTTTGTTAAGATGTTTGGTTGGAGTGCAAACGCGCAACGACCATGTTCAGATGACATATGAACATGTTGTCATCCATGATGTTGCCGAAGGAGATGGTCGCATCTCGTTCGATAAGAGAGTCGATCGTGTGGGTGATGTCTTTGATAAGCTCGTCCTGGTTGTCAGGTAGACGTTCCTTGTTGGCGTAAAGTACCAATCCGTTGACATCACTTATCGTAAGGGTGAGCCCTGTGCCTGCGCCAAGCCGGACAGAATTTGCGTAGGCAATCCATGGTGCGCCCATTAGAATGTCGCGTCCGTAAAGGTAACCAGCGTACATGATCAGATCCAGTGGTGTACCTTTCCAAAAGGGCCAGTCAGCTACGCGCACCTGGTTGTCGGTGTTGTGGTCATTGATCATTGGCGGGCTCCGTGTCGTCTACGATTCGTACGATGCGTACTGTTCTTTGGCCCCCAAGAAGTTGCTCGCGCCACGCATCGGGATAGCAAAGCTTGGCGATGTTGATGGCTTTTTCGTGTGAATCGAATGTGTAATGGGAACCGCTTGTAGGTTTTAGAAAGCGCCATCCGTCGGTGGTTAGTACACTGATCTTGTACATGGGTATCTCAAAAAGGTTTGGTTAGATCGGGAGGGGCGTCCGATGAATAGTTTTCAAGGAGTCCGATCATTGCTTGCATGTGTGCTATGTCAGAGTCGTATTGGTCGATGGCTTCAGGTCCGTCGCTTGCATCGGGTGCCATAAGCATTGTTTGCGCCAGGTCAGCCTGGAATCGCTTGAGTAGTTCGTAGGCCTGTTCGGGTGTGATCAACATCAGTGACTCCAGAAAAGTGTTGAGAAAGCGATGAGGTAGATGGTGAATGTGAGTGAAGCTGCGATGTCCCAGATCATAGTACGTTCGCCCAGTTAGCGTGGTAGGCTGTTGCGTCAGCCATTTGTTGCTCGGTGTATTGAACGCCGTTGCCACCTGCCTCGATGCCTTCGGCGTTACGCAGCAGAGTGTTTGGGTGAGGGGGTACAGTAGAGCTGTGTTGTTCTGCGTTGATGGTGACGATGCCCCACTCCATGCCAGGTGCCAGGGTGATGCCTTCATCCGCGAGTTGGTCTCGGCTATACAGGATGATGTGTAGATAGCTGGCAGGTTCTGGATCGATATCGACAGAACTGAACCACTGACTGTAGTATGGCTTCTCGCCTTCCTGTCGGACACGCCATCCGGATTGAAGCTTGTCTTTGTTTTCGGGAGTGATTTCCGCAAGACCACTCATGCAGCCGGTGAAGTTTTCTACGATGAGAAGTCGTGCGAACGGGAAGTCGGTATCGTGGCTGACAAGGTAAGGCGTTTTGGTCAGGTCACCCATGAAGCGGTCAGCTTGCGTCCCTGTGAGATCGTTCTTGGAACGACGGTACTTTGTTATCTTTGTTCCGGCGAAGTCATCGGTGAAGTGACGAAGAGCGAATCGGATGAGTTGAATGGTTTGTGTATCTATTTGCATTTGGGTTCCTACCACCAGGAGGTGTAGTAAAGTTGGTGACCTTGTTCCAAGAGGGACGTGGCCAGGGGAATGAATTCCTCGGTTTGGTTGATGTGGTATGTGGAAGATGAGCCGAAGAAGAAACCTGTGTGGGTACGCAGTTTCTTGTGTTCCATCGCGAGGCGTGTGATGTCGACGAGTGTGAGTTCGACCTCGGTGCAGTTGAACTCAACTTCGGTGCCACCTTTTAAGCGGTAGAGACGTTCCATCCAACCCTCAAGGTCAGCGTGTTTGCGCCAGTAGAACAACTCTTTGTCGCATTCTTCGATGGGCGGTGCGACGTCGGGTGGTCTGGATGGGTCTCGGTTGGGGTTTCGGATGAAGACATATTGATCAAGTCCCATTGGGATTCTCCTTAGAATGGTCGGGGGCGGTTACAGCGGCGACAAGAGAGGCGGTTGCCACTGTTTTGGGCACCACAAAAACATTTCCAATACATTAGTTCTCCTTTAAAAGCGGCGGGCGTTTCACTCATGGATCGGCGTAAACCTTTTGGGCGATGCGTTACTCAGAGATCATATATTCGGGAGTGCCCGGTCCTCCTTAGTGTCGCCAACGTTTGCAACCGTTGGTTTCCCATGTGCACTGGGTTGGCATCGACACTTGCCTCAGTGACCAAGATGGCCATCTCCTTACCCGTCGACGGTACGGGATTTGTACGGCTCCGTGGGTGCTGGCGTAGTCTTTGACTGTGTTGTCTGACTATGCAGATGGTGTTGGTGTTCGCGTTCGATCCAAGGTTGGTCTTTACGAGCTTGAATGATAGCGTCGGCTTGACGACGCAAGACATCAAAGATGTTTGAGTTCATGGACGCTCCCAGGTTGCGTGTGTTTGCAAGATTGGCAGGGTTGTAAACTTGAGAGTGGGACGTTCACAATCTTCCAAAACGAATTCGAAGTTCAGTACGATCTCGTCGCTGTATCGATTGAGTTTGTACTCATACTCAGCCAGACATGATTGCCGCACGTATTCGCGTTCGATGTATTCATTTGTGAGGCAGTGTGGTGTAGAGTCACGACGGTGAATGCCGATGGATGGAATACGTACCGAGATATTTGCAGTCATGTTGGTTTGTTTGAACAACGTTGAGTCGTCGTATGGATGATAGGTATCGAACTCGATACCCCAACAGTCGACGTCCAGTTTCTTCTGAAGATAGGTTTGATTACTTTTTTTGTCGCGGGTGTGGAAGCTGTAGTTGTTACAGTTCTCCATGATCTTTTTGAACTGGTAGTAGACTTGTTCTTCGATCAGCACGGAGAGTTGACTGTCACGGGAGGACTTCATGTCAGTGCATGCGGTGATCACTGGTTGATAGATTGCGGCGAGTTCGGCGTTGAACTTTTCGTACAGGGCTTCGACTTTGGCATCGACGCTGGAATGGTGGGTGGCCATTTTTTTGGCGTACTTGTCGAAGTGTTTTGTGATGCTGGGGTAAAGCTCTGGGATGGTTGTCTCTTCCATGACTGCCTCAATAGCAAAAGATGTTGGCACCCCCTATAGATTTCTGCAACGTCACGGGGATGCCGGTTAGATGACGTTGTCTGGCTGTGTTTAAGGTTTAGTCGGAAACGGCAATCCGGCTTGATGGTTGCAGTTGGACATACAACGTGTGTCGCTTTGATGCTTTGACGCACGACACATTCTTAGACCATCAAGTCTTTGAGACACTACGGGTAGTGTGTGATGTTGGTGTAACCACCAAGATGCATGTGGTTACGTGATAGTGTAGGAACAAACTACGATATGAAGATGTAACCACGTTACCACATTGTGAAGGGTACGCAGGGAAGCTGGTGAGTACTGCGTAGTTTGCATGTATAGACTTTAGGATACAAGATACAAAGGGAGATCGATACAGAGTATCTATGGTATCAATTATGTGGTTACAGTGGTTACACTATTGAATAGTATAGTTAGTAACTGCGTTTAGGTGTAACCCACATGTGGTTACGTTAGTGGTAACTGGGTAACCGGTGGAGAATATAAATGGAAAGTTGGTGGAGAATAAAAATGCCGGATAGTGTACCCAGTGAGCCTACGCTGAATGGGCCCACCGAGGATGGGAGAGCCACCCAATGGAATAAAAGCGTGCGAGCGTAGCGAGCACTCGATTATGGGGGAACGGAAGAGAAAAAAACCCTGAGGTGACTTGCACCCCAGGGCGAGGAAGACGACGACTAACCAATGAGGTTAGTCAGAAGGCGCTTACGCTCCTTGTTCGTCTCGCGAGCCAACTGACGCTTGAGGTCACTGAGAGGCATAGCGCCGTCGAGTGCGTCATGGCTGGATTCTTCGACGAGGTCCCAGGTGCCGGTGGCCGCATTGAAGATACGACGTTCGTCTGCACCAACCTTCGACGCTTCGTTGGCTTCTTCGCTGGGGCGAACGGTGCGCGCCTCACGGATGCGCTTGGTGCCCTGCTTGGCGGCATCGAAGTTGGACGAGAAGTAACCAGCCTCCGACTTAGGGCTGATGCCATCGTTGCATGTCCAAGGCCAGAGGAAGTTCTCGCCGGTCTTGCCGTTGGTGCCCATGTCAGGGTAGAAGCTGATGGACTCGATGTCTTTCAACCAGTTCCACACCTTGACGGCGGCGTCGTATCGCTGCTCGATGGTGGCCTGACCACCTTGCCAGTGCTTACGCTGCTCGATGTTGTCGCAAGCGAGGATAAGTCCGATGGCTTCCTCGAAGCGAGCCGGAGAGAATCCGGTGTGAGCATGGTTAGGAGAACCACTACGACGAGTTACCGACGAATCACCAAGAAGGCTACCGAAGGCGTCATCGGAACCAAGCGCCGAAGCGTTCGGGTCGAAGGTCCACATGAAACGCAACAAGGTGTGACGAGAATGAACAGTCTCGCCGTCACGACCCTCGTATGAGTAGTCACCGAAGACAACCGAGCCACCCTGGAAGTAAGACTCAACGGTCTGACGAAGGTCGCGGTGAGCATTACCCTCTGTCTGAAGCGGGATGGACCGGAGATGCTTGACGATCATGCCGAGCAACTTGTTAGTAAGTTCGACGCGCTCTTCACGAGTGGCGACGAAACGAGCTTGAGTAGGGAACATTGTGATTGCTTTTGTCATTGTACTTTCCTTTGTGTATGACATTTATGAATGAGTGTAATACTCACGTAAGTTATTAGAATAAAAGAGAAAAAGAGAAAAGAGAGAAAGAAAAAAAGAAAACTACACAGACACCTCCGGGTAAGAAAAAACATACTAAACCCAGGTGCATCACCACTTCAGCATTTGGAAGCTGGCATGTCATAAAGAAACTCCTTGGTTCACCCAGAGTGACCAAGGATGTTTCTGGGATGCCCGAAAACATCTGCAGTAAATCAAAGATGAATAAAACAAAAGGTCACCGAGTCCGGTAGGACACCTTGAAATATAAATAAAAAAGGAGGTGACACCATGACCGGCAGGTCCGACCTAAACTTGGTTTAGGTCAAGTGGTCATCTTTGAACCGACACATTCGTAGCAGCAACCGTAGACCGGATGACCAAACTTGTTTTGGTCACGAAGGGTTGACGTTCGCTGAGTGAATAATCAGGAAGGGACACCGAGCAGGTGTCCGAGGTTTCCGGATTATTTACCTTGGGCTTCTGGTTGACCAAGGGTCAAGCGGTCATGCGAGTGGCGCATATGACCGCAAGAAGTCTCAGCGGAAAGGAATGGAAGAGTTTATCCGGTCCAGAAAAAAGCTGACCGATAGGTCAATCCGCCAAATGCAATCCACCCAATCCACCAATCGACCAACGAACCAATCCGCCCACCAAAGAAGCTGGTCAAACCAATCGGCCCAAGTGTTTTGTCGTCCGGATCCGCCCAGGGCGAGAAAAAGTTAAGTCCTACATGTAGTTAGACTTCCGGAGTCAACAGTGGGGGAGGGGGAGGTATACCCTATTCATCCGTAACCCCTATTGTTGTGGGGGCCTTTTCCGAACCGAGGTACTTTTCAAAACACCTTACCGCTGTGGTATTACCACCTTGCCACGTTTAGCGTCCCGTGGTACGGTTTCATCGACTCAAACCTGGAACCACTATGACAAAACAACGACCTAAGCCCATTCGTTTACACCTTGAACAAAATATGCTCGACCGATTGCAGGATTTAGTCCCAATGGTGGCCGAATCAGCCGCTGCGCGGGAGTTTGGGGTGGACGTGACGCTGAATACGGTGGCCAGGGTGGCGCTTTTGCGGGGTTTAACCTCTATGGAGGCCGCAATTTCTGGAAATGAGGCGCAATCTGCGCCCGAAACGGTGGTTGCGCCGCCTCCAGCCTTGGTTTTGCCCGCAATTCCCGCACCATCGGACTCCCCAACAGCAGATGCAGAGGATTTGCAGCCTTCTGTGGACGTAGAATTGGGCGATGACGGGTTTATTGTCGCGCCTGACGGCTGGAATCAGTGGTCTGCGTCGGAACGGGTACCTACTGAGCAGTCAAAAGTCGATGAATACTACAAATCGGGGGGTTTGCAGCGATATTGGGGTAGATCTGGGGAGGAAACCATTGTGTTTTACTGGTCACCGGACCCAACGAAGCACGATTTCCCCTCATACAAAGATTTAGACATGAATCGTAAAGAGATTAAAGTCCAAACCACACCATATGGACCTGGTCACCTGGTTCCTCACGGATGGGCACAATGACAATTCAGATTGCGGACCCTTCTGACGTGGTTCAGACTTTAGAAGAGTTGAATCCAGAAGCAATTTTGTATGACGGTTTAGACGACGCGCTTGTGGGAATTATCGCTCGGTGCGGTACAGATGCTTTGGCTTTGTACGACCGAGAAAAGTGCATAAAGATATTTGTCGATAGTGGTATGAGTCACAAAGATGCGGAAGAGTACTTCTGTTTTAATGTTGAGGGCTGTTACGCTGGTCCTCACACACCATATATTGCGTCATTCGACTTGCACCCGGTAGGTATCCGGTACCCCGTAGACGACTTGAAGCTCAGTGCAGGCGACAGCGCAGAGACGGAAATACTCCTTGGGTTTGACGCCGACGGGAATGCTCATGTTGATTTTGCAAATGTCGGGTCTGGTATTGTAAATGTTGCAGCCGAAGCCGGGAGTCCCGTCGGGTCTGTCGATGGAGATGAGGTGCCCGCAGGAACCGTCGCTGTTGATCGGGACGTCGAAGTCTAAATCAATATTCTTTTCTTCGCACAAGAGCTTGAGTGTTTCGGCTTGTCTGCAACAAGCGCCACACATCGTACAGGGAAATTTTTCTTCGGAGTCCACTATGCCTCTATATGTATATAAATGTGAGAAGTGTGAAAAGCGAGTCGAGATTCTTCAAGCCTTTGATGATCCTCATCCTCAATGCGATGATTGCTCTGTCGAAATGAAAAAGCAAGTAGCCCTAACGAGTTTTGCTCTTAAGGGTGGGGGTTGGGCAAAAGACAACTACGGACTGAAACAAGACTGATTGTTGCCTCTTTCTGTTCTCGTGGTAGTATTTCTATGCGCAATTCCGCGCCTGGTATCCCGTTTAGGGACTGGAGAATATGATGGCTCGATTTAAGCAAACTCAAATTGCCCCTGGTGTAACCAAGCATCGCTCGAATGCGTTGGTCGTTCACGTCCATGAAAACATCAAAGAAGGTGATATTCTTTGTGTAAAGGGACTTTTCGACGACAACGTATTGTCGGTACAAATTGCTGACGGTGCTACTGCGGCAGAGCGTGTTGGCCCCATGTGGGTAGCCGACTTCGACGCGTCTGCGGGAGATGTTGTTGCGGTTGCTGTACCGATGAAGATTATGGACATCACCACTGCAACCAGCGGTACAATCACAATCAACGACCCGATCTATTTGGATGATGGTGGCGTTGCTGGTGCCACAAACGATAAAGCTGCTGGTACCGGTACGGTTATCGTCGGTCGTTTCCTTGAGTCTCGTGGAAACAACAACAACGCAATCAAGGGCATTCTGTGGCCGACAGGTCAGACTAGCCTGGGCTAATCAGATTAGGCAAAATAAAACCCCCGGTAGCTTCGGCCATCGGGGGTTTTTTATTTAGTTACGTAGAAGTAATTCTTGTTCGATCATCGCAGTCTTTCTCAGACCGTCCATGATTTCGTCAAACGACCTGGGATCACCACCTTCCGTTGCTGCGGCTGTATCGGGCCCCATATTCATTAACTTCATGCCGTCAGGTACGGGCTCAGGTTCTAGTTCTGGTGCAGGCTCAGGTTCTGGTGCTGCGACTTCTTTAGGGTAGATACCGCGAAGCATTTGGATTGCACGTTCAGGTGGAATGTTTGCTCTCGCTAATTCACAGAACTCATCGAACGCTGTGTCGTTTTCGTAGATGTCGTTGTGTTCGCTGACGAGCCATTTTTCCAACGCGTCTACCTGTGACTCAGTTTGTTGGTTTTCAAACTGTTCCAGTTGCTGTTGTACTTGCGTGTACCGTTGTACTGCATCATCCCGATCTTTTGCGGCTTGCTCCATCGATTCACCGTGCGAGCGTACAGCTTTTTCGTGGGCCGCTTCTGCTTCACGCCGTAAAGCACGCAAGGTAGCTTTATGAGCAATCTTTAATTCGTCGATCTCACGTTGCTTCTCAACCATTGGGTTGATGTCGCCATTAAGCCAACGTTGAACACGAAGTTCTTGGTCACGAACCTCTTTAAGCATTTCATCGGCTTCACGTCGTTGTTTCGCTAACTCTTGGTATTTACCTGTGTAGCCGCGTTGCCAGTTTTGATACTTATCTTCGACACCCTTTAAGATTGCGTCTCGTTGAGTTTCATTGAGACCATGAAGCCAATCGGCAGATCGAAGACTTTCAAACTCCCCGTTCCAGTCAAAGACTTCAGGGACGTCAACTTCTTCTTCAACTTCGACTGGAGTGACATCTTCAATTGTATCTGCGGCCACATCCACAGGCTCAGAGGCACTTGTTTCAACTTCAGCCTCGCTGCCCCCTTCGGGTGCAGCTTCGGCAGATACGGTCTCAACCGCCTCATTATCTTCGTTCCACATTTATTACATACCTCCTGGTGGCATCATTTCGGGTGCCATTCCTTCAGCCGCCATTCCTTCAGCCGCACCCATCATAGGTGCTTCAGGTTCTGGCTGGTTTTCCATGCTTCGCGCCGCAATGACTTCGAGTTGCATTAGAATATCGAAATCTTCTGCGATCATCTTTGCCAAGTCGGCGGGTGTTTTGTTCTTAGTTGATTCTAATTCTTGCGCAGCAGCAAAAAGCATTTCAGCGCGTTCGGCGGTGACACCCAAAGTTTCCTCAAGGGGAGACAAATCTTGCTGTATACCTTGAGCTTCTTGTTCTCCCTCAGGCTGCGCGCCTTCACCTTCATTTATATCGCCAAGCGCTGAGTCCAACTGACCAATCAGCTCGTCAACTCTTGCTTTATCGCCCTGCATTTGAGCCATGTTTTCGTCCTGCATCATGCCAGGTTCAGCCTCGGCAGGTTTTTTCATTTGATCTTCAGCGGCCATGAGTGCTCCTACGCGGCATTGTACCGCTATGGTTTAGTGTAATTCAAGTGATTCTGCAACATCAAGGTCGGGGTCAGCTAGTTCAAACGCGGCGTCGACTCCAATCGCCCGAATAAACTTGTTTGGGAGTGACCGACGTTCCCCTGATGTCCGATCTTCATAAACAACTGAGTCTCTTATCGTGTCTTCTTTTACACGACGAAAGCTGCGCTCAGTTTTATTTGCTTTGTGTTGGGCGTACTCAACCGCTTCAATGTCAGACAATAAATTTTTAAGTGCTGCGCGTGGCATACTATTTCTCCTGAGGTTTTGCGGGAAGACTACCTTCAGCTTTTTTCTGTTTGTATGCCGTGTTGATTTCTTTTAGCATTTGATCATCGCAACTACGAGCCTTCTTTCTCTTCCAACTGTTGTGTCGAATTGTATCAAGTCTATCAGCTTTTTGTGCGTGTGTTTCTTCTTGGATGTTTACTCGTTTACCTGGAAATCTTTTTTCTATGGTAGCGATGCAACGGTCGTAGTCTTCTTTGGTTTCTGCTTTGCCGAGTACGCCAAAGTCGACTGCGGCGAATGAACCTGGTCCTTGGCCGTGGATCGCAAAACTAAATCCGCGAAAACTCATCTTGCGTTCGCTGCCGCATTTCGGACAATCATCGGGTCCATCGGCTCGTTTGTACATGGCTTCGTGTTCAAAGTAATCGCAGCCCGTACACTCTACGTTGTTGATTATGTAACTCATTTACCCTACTTTTTGATTGTAGCTTCAACAGCCTTTTTGGCTCTTTTAGCGCGCCGCCGATTCCTAAATTTAGTAATCACTTCTCCGGTCGGGCTCACTTCTGCGCGCTTGTATTTCATGCCCCCACCAAATGTGCTGATACCCACACGACCTGACTTACCGCCATCATCATCACTAACTAACAGTACATCCTCAGACTGTTTGCCTCTACGACCACCGCCTGTTTGTTTGCGGTATGAGATGTCACGGCCACCTGCTTCAGGTACGTTGGTTTGTGTTCCCTGTTGTGTGACTCGATTAACGGATCTTTTTTTGTTTCCCGTGCGTTGTTCGGTTGTGACTGTGTCATCTATTTTTATTTTACTCATGCCGTCCCTGACCTGTTTTTATCTTTGTGGAGTTCGTGTTTGGCGAATTGTTCACCCTTCGCCGTCGCTGCTCGCTTTTTGCGGTTGGCTTTCCTAAGTTTTTTCCGACCTTCGCGAGATGCTTTAAGAGCCTTAATCGTTTTTTCCGGTGCGTATACTTCGCCCGTTTCGCTGCTTTTCTTGCCTGAGGGGGTTCGCCATTTCTGCTTACCCCATGTTTTCAACGCTTTTTGAACTTTTTTAAGAGCCATCACGTATATCCCCCGCCAGCAGCCTTGTACTGTTTGGCGAGCATCTGAGCTTTTCGTGCCGACCATTGCCCTGGTCTACCGCCCTTGTTTCCAGCTTTAATTTTGTTGAACAAACGTTTACGCATCGTAGGCTTGGTGTAGTTACCTGCCTCGTTTACGCGGCTCTTTCCTTTTTTACGTGCTTTGACGGCTTTGCGTAACTTCGAACGTTTTGCTTTTCGTTTATCGGCCATTACCATTTCACCTTGTCAGCCCAGTAAGCGGCACTCATTTTACCCTTGGCAATGTTTTTTGCGTGGCGAGACTTAAAGCTTTTCCGCTTTTTCTTCATCCGGTCGCCTTCACCTTTCTTTGGCTTACCCGCTGTGCTTGCGCCCTGCTCGCCAAACCGAATCAACTTGAGTCGGCTACCCTCTTGGGCCAATACGATGTGACTTTTCTTTGGGTGATCGGGTGTGCGCTTTGTTTTATTGACGCCACTCAAACGGTGTTTTTTTAGTAGTGCCGCTTTACGCAGTTTGTCTCGTTTTGAAAGTGCCACGCCTCACTCCTACACTACTCTCTAATTGGTGCGCCACCGCCACCAGGTAGGGCGTCTTCTGTTGGAGCCTCGCCCTGTTCACCGGCTTTCTGTTGTGCAATAGCCAAGACCATTTCTTCAGCCTCTTCAGGCGGTAACTGAGCCAGCACTTGCTGAAGTTGTGCGGCTTCCTGCGCCTCCATCGCGGGCCTACCTGCTGCAGCACCACCAAGACTGGCCTGCTGTTGAGCCATCATCATCTGCTGTTCTTGCGCTGCTGCCGCTTGTTGTTGTGCCAACAACTCTGCTTCGGGTACAAGTATGCGGCTTGGTAGTCCAAGGTTTCCGAGGATTTCTTCCGTCAGCCGCCGCACATCGACGTTCTGGTTCTGAGACAGGAATGGCAACATTTGAATCAATGTTTCGGCCATCATTCCAGGGTTACGTCTAATTGGGTTGTGTCCTACCATTCTGAAATCGACATCAATTTCAATCAGATCTTTATGACTCAACTCTTCCCACTTACTGCTACCTGAAATGCGAATAAGACGTGAGTCTTTCATGTATTTCTTGCACAGATAGAAAACTTTCTTTGCGACATCTTCGAGGGCGTCGTTCAAGTGCCCTTCGCGAGTGGCAAGTCGGGTGCGCAGTTGAGCATCGATGATTGCCATTTCAGTTGCCGTCCGTGCTCCAGCAACCTGACCCCGAGCAGCCTCAGCCAAGGCAGAGATAAATGCGGCATCGTCTTCTTGGCGCGCAATAAATTCTTTGACTCCAGCAGGACTGCTTGGAATGGGCATTTCATAGAACAATGTCGCAAGACTTCGAAGCGCGTCACTATTCGAAGGATTGATACCTACGTATGACCCGGCTGCAGCCTCAACAGCTTTGTTCAGGTTTTCCTCTGTGATTCGACCTGAGTCATACATGACGCGGGGGATCTGCAGATATGTAATCTGCTTCATGTGCGTAAGTAAATCGTTGATGGTCTCTTGCTGTTTCAACACCAATTGAACTTCGCTTAGTCCGGTGCAATCAATCCCAGATTGATTGAGTGTGAACATCGAATACGGCACGTAGTCAATCTTGTCTTCAAAGACGATTGAGTCAGCCTGTTTGATGTAGTGTTGTGTCAGACCTCGTTCACGATCGTAGTATTCGTAGACAGTGACCCAACGGAACGCATCGCGTACGTGGTTCGTTTTATCGCGTTGGTTCTCGTCCAGTAACCACTTCGGGTACCTGTCGGGCTTGACCTCTTTAGCCAACTCCGATTTATACTGACCTGACTTTACGCGAGACTTAAATTCGTCGAATGAAATAACTGTGGCTTCAATCCAGTATCTAATATCGTCTGGATCTCTAACAGTGAGATCGAAGAATATGCTTGATGGATTAATCGCACGAATGATTGGGATGTCTTTCTTGGCGTCCCAACCCGTTTTGAAGATTCCGCGCTTACACAGAACCGCATCAATCAGTGTTGTTGCAGCTTTACGTCTGAATCGATTGCTTTCGAAAACGTACTCAATCAATCCTGTGACTGCGGGTGCTGCGTTCTCTGATACGGGCGTTCGCGCTACAGCACCCACGGATGGGTTTGGTCCGAGCAGTGCACTGACGGCTGTGTCTGCGATAGCGTAAATTAAATTCTTTGAGCAAAGATAAGAAGAGTCACTAAGACCTTGAATATCGCTATCACTACTGGAATAGAAGTTACCTCGATAAAAGCGCCTCGCTTTATCGAAGTCCTTCTTTTCGGCGCGCTTGTAGTAATCCAGGTGCCGATCGATCAATTTTGACAGCTTCGAGGCCATAATCAGTTCTTACTCTTATCCAGTTACTGGCGGCATATCGAATTTAGGCTTGGTCAATTCCTTCAATTTCTTTCGGTCTTCTGCTTCTTTTTCTTTGTCGACAGCAGACACTTCTTTTTTCTCGGTAGCAGGCACTTCTTTTTTCTCGGTCTCTTTGCCCGACTCAAGCTCTTTTTTCTGCTCTTCTGGGCTTAAAGCTTTCTTGCGCTCGGCTTCAGCCTTGTCTTTTTTTGCGGCTGCTTTTTTTGCCGTGTCCATTGCTTGCTTAAAATCTGCGGGTTCAGCCATGTTATTTCCATATTTGTGATGCGGGTTTGAAGGGAGTTTTAGAGGCTCTTATTTTTTGCGACTTAATTCTGTCGAGTTGTTTGATAGTAACCTGTCCCGGTAAGTACTCGGATTCTACAACAGATCGTTGCTGTGTGAAATGTCTCTTTGCTAAAATATCTGCAGCCATAACCGCTGTTCTTGCGCGGTCAAAGTGGTGTACAGTTCCGTCCTCTCCACGAACACGCTTTTTACGTGTGCCGTCATAGTTGAGTAGTTGGTGTAACATACCACGACTTCGGATGCTTAAATCCCTTTCGCGGAGCATTTGCACGAGTCTTGCTTCAGCTTCTTGTAGTCGTTTCTGTGTGGCGTACCATCCTGGGTGGTTGCTATCGGTCCACAAAAGGTTTCGTGTTCCTTGGTCTTTTAGTATTGCGATACATGCTGTTGCATTTGATTCCACCGCCAGGAGGGCTCCCAAGTATCGCTTTTGTACGGTCTTCAGTCGTTGCGCAAACTTATCTGGAGCTTCGCGATCCTCCCAGAATGCGATCTCTTTCCATTCTAAGGCATCCCACACAGTAAGCGCCGACTTGTCACCAGTACTTCCGAAGCCTGCCGGGTCGGCTGTGACTATGTATTTATGGCCGGGTTTTGGTGGTTCAAATTCATGGCATCCATATGAACCTAACGATGGTTCCTGGTCGGCTACGTCGAGTAGTGGTTTCAGAATCTCTGCGGGCATGACGGGGTTTGTGCTACCAAGCCAGCCATCGTATGCATCAGATGGATACTTACAGGAAAACAGACGTGTATCACCGACAAATTCTGTGTTTAATCCTCGTCGTCTGAATGCAAGATTGTGCGCGTTCATTCCTGGATGACGACTCAGGTACTCCAATTCACTTGACGTGGGCTTAAATGTTTCATCTTTTTCTTGGCAACTTTCATCCTCCCACCACTCCAAAAACAGTGGGTGAAATCGACTGTTGCCCTCCAAGGCTGAGCGCCACATTTGTTCGTGATGTGATCCGGCTCGACCAGGGGTAGACTCTAAAATAACTTTTGCGTTTGGTCGTTTGTTTACCGTCGGGAAAATATTGATCGCAGCCTTTCGCTGCCATTGAGCCTCACCGAATTCCGTAATGACCAGACGGTCAATTGACCGACCAATGGCAGGGCTACGACCACCGGCAGTAAGAACTTTAATCCCTCCGCCGTGAATGAATTGCATTTGCGTTGCTCCTGCTTTTCGGCCAGGAGCCAAAGGCATCCGCACGTCGTCAGGTAGACGCTGATAGGCAAAGAGAATCCTTTCGAAGATGTCTTCTGCCGTGTCTTGTCTTTCCGCAATTAGCAGCCCCTTTACGCCACTGAGATACATACAATCTCTAAGAAGCAGCATAACAGAAACAGTAGTAATCTTTGCTTGTCGGAATTTGTTTACCATCAACCAACGGTTTTCATCGTAAGCGCGCAAAAGTTTTTTCTGAGTGTGTGTCGGGTTCATATACCCTGTAGACTCGTCTTCTCTGACGATCTGACACATCGAAACAAATGACTCAGGCGTTGAAAACAAAGCACGTACTTTGCCGTCATGTATTCCAGGTGCGGTCGCGTAATCAGCACCAGAAGATTTAGATTTTTTGCGCTTTTTATTTCGTGCGGTATTTGTTGCCATATCGGTATTGTATCATGCACCGTCAAATCTGCCGAGGTTGCACGGTTAGGATAAAAGTTTACAAATATAAAATCCGTACCTTGCAACACTTTATTGTGTGTTGTATACAGAAAGAGCACCCAAGTTAGATGTGTCGGGTAGCCTTTGGGTCCGACTTAAGCATCACGGGCAGGCGAAAAGTGTTTTTATTCTAATTATTTCTAAGCGAGAACAAAATGACTATCAGTACTGAATTGCTGAATACTACGTTCGCGGATCTCCGTGGGCCTCTGGTAAATTCGTTTGTTCGTAGCAATGAGCTGTTCGAAGCACTTAACTCGAAAGC
>TARA_R100001443_G_scaffold32403_1_pt1 | contig 18798 bp, 31 predicted proteins | sample TARA_R100001443 | Tara Oceans TARA_R100001443 (sample SAMEA2622142) | marine metagenome | biome: marine biome (ENVO:00000447); feature: deep chlorophyll maximum layer (ENVO:xxxxxxxx); material: "saline water (ENVO:00002010), including plankton (ENVO:xxxxxxxx)" | depth 50 m
GCAAAGAATGTAAGTCAAACTGTTAGAAAATTAAGATTAAGAAATTTTCCAAGTGTAGTTTTATTTAAAGATGGTAAAAAAGTAAAAGCTTGGAAAGCAAATTTTGATGGAAAGCTTGAATTGACCACAGATGATGTTAAAAAATCTATTGATTGGTATTCAAGACAAAAATAAAACAAACAAACAAAGGAGTTACAATGGCTAAAACAGAAAAAGAAAAGCCGATACTTAAGATAGACGATAAAGAATATGATATTGAATCAATGAACGACGAACAAAAATCAATGATAAATCACATAGCTGACCTTGACAAAAAGCTAAATTCAAGTGAATTTAATTTGATTCAATTACGCTTTGGAAGGCAAGCATTTGTAGATGCGTTAAAAACTTCCATAGATAAAGAAGATTCAAAAAAATAAGAATGATTGATTCTAAGGTCTTTAGTTTGTATGCCGAATACGGAGCTGTTGGTATAATAGTTGTTTTGTTTGTTATGATGATAATGAACTTAATTAAAAGTCAAAAGCTGCAAAATGAAGACCTAGATATCATTAGGCAGTCTATCGTCAAAGCTGAAACTAAAATGATTAATGTTGAAGGAATTATTTTAAAGATGTTAGACCGATGGAATAGAAGCGATGAGGTTGGACAAAGACATAGAGAAGATATTGTAAAGGAATTAAACGATGTTACTGATGATTTGGCATATTTAAAAGGTAGGATAAACGGAAAATGAACAAAGTAGAAGTAGAACATTGGAGAGTTGGCGTAGATTCTCGACTAGAAGAACTAACAGTAATGGGAGCTAAACAGAACAGTGAGTTGGCCCACATTAAAGAATCTGTAGATGAAATCAAAGGCTTGGTTAAAGAACAGAATGGAAGGGTACGTGTTTTAGAACAGCAGACATCAGCAATTAAAGCGGTGGGTTCTGCAATTGCCGTAATCTTTTCTGGTTTTATTGGCTGGCTTTTTAACATAAGGAGTTAGAATGAGCGATATTGTAAGTGTAATTTCAAATAACTATGTAGCTATCTTATCAGCAGCTGCAAGTATTGTTGGTGGATTTGCTGTAATAGCATCTATGACACCTAACAAAAGTGACGATAGAATTGTACAAATGATTTTAGATGTTGTTAATTTTTTAGGTGCTAATTTTGGTAAGGCTTCAAATAATAAATAACAAGGAAGAATGATGTTAAAAAGAATAATACAACGACTGGTTAAAAAACTAGGAATGGTTGGCCTGTTAATGATGATAGGTGACTATGCAGTAGGTGCTACTAAGTCTAAAAAAGATGACGAAGTGTGGGAAGAAGTAAAACTTTTGTTAGAGAGTTTTAAATAATGCCTCGCTTTGGAAAGCGCTCCATTAGCAGACTTAAGACGTGCGACCAAAAATTACAAGAACTGTTTTACGAGGTAGTTAAGCATTTCGATTGTTCCATTATCGAGGGGCACAGAGGAGAGGAGCGCCAAAATAAAGCCTTTGCTGACGGCAAGAGTAAAGTTAAGTATCCGAATGGTAAACATAATCAAAATCCCTCTATTGCTGTTGACGTGGCTCCTTATCCTATTGATTGGAGTGACCGTGATAGGTTCCATTACTTTGGTGGCTTTGTTCTCGGAGTGGCGAAAGAAATGGGTATGAACATTCGTTGGGGCGGAGACTGGAATCAAGACACACATACCAAAGATAATAAGTTTGACGACTTGGTACACTTTGAGATAAAGGGATAAATGCCTAAACAGTTTTTAAAGTTAAATGATTTTCGCGGTGGATTAAATTTAATTCAAGACCCAAGAGATATTGCTATGAATGAGTTGGCGCAAGCAGATAATGCTAATTTAAAAAAAGCAGGAAGGCTAATGACAGCTAATTTAGTAAGAGGAGATGATGGAGACACTAGCAGTATTCCAGATATATATGTATATCCCGGTGGTGGAATTTTTCCTTTTGAAACAGATAGAGAAGGTTCTGCTGCGGCAAAAGATATTGGAGAAACTTGGGTAGCTGCCCTTAATTCTATAACAGGAGAAGTCTCATTAAAAGGAAGTAGCACGGCTGAGGCTGTTGTTGTAGACATGGGGACACCTTCATCTTTTTCTTTTGCAGCTAATGAGCTTCAATTTCAATCAACGACTATAGTTGACGCGAATGATTCTGAAAATTTTGAAGAAAAATTTAAAGAAGCTGATGTAATAAGAATTACCGGATGTACAGACGTCGCGGCTAATAATAGAGTGGTTCGGGTAAAAAAAATAGTTGGTTCAAAAGACCTTAGTTTTGGGGCACCAATTTTCACAACTGAAGCTTCTGAAGCAGGGGCTACTGTCTTTACTGTTTTAGCAAAGGGAATATTTTTTGCTTCTGACGATACTCTTAGGATAGCAGATGGTGCATTTAATTCGGGGATGAAAAGAAAACAATACGGTTATATTAAACAAATTCATTTTGAAGATGCGGGTGTAGCGAAAGACGTTTATGATAATTGGTATGCAAATGATTGTGACTTATCACCGCCTACTGCTTTGTTAATTCATGGGTCTTCGTATCCAAGTGCAGGCACGGGATTTCATTTAAACGTTACACATCCGGCTACAGATAGCGATACTATTGGACAGTTTGGTGCAAAAACATATCAAATAGCAGGTTCGTTTATTTATAGAGGTAATCAAGAATCTAAATTATACATACCTACCGCTAACAATACATTTACGACAGCTTCTGGTGATTATGTAGATATAGATGTAAACGCTTCGCCAGCATACGATGAGAGGATTACAGGTGCGCGTGTTTATATACGTCCAAACGGTACAAATGAACCTTGGTCTTTAATGATAGACATGGACTTAAAGGACGGCTGTAGGACTGGAATGGATGACGAGTATAAAGCATGGGCCGTAGGTAGTGATGCTACAGAGGCTGGTGTAGACACACTAATATTGACATCTGAAAACCTTGAGACCTATACTATTTTAAACGGGTTTAATCCTGACGAGTTTTCTATTAGTTTATCAGAGTTCGGTGAATCTTATAAAGATTCCATTATAGCAAACCGGCGTGTATTTGTTTGCAATGTTCAAATGGTAGATGAAAATGCAGACCCATTTACTGACGCTACTTGTGATTATAATAATGACCCTACTATAACAATGGATAGTACAGATAGTATACGAATTGGTATGAGTGTTAGCGGTACGGGTATTCCAAGCGGAGCTTTTGTATCTTCTATAACTAATGCGACTACATTTGAGCTATCTGCTTCTACTACCGGTGGTAGTGTAACAAATGGTACACTTACTTTTGGAAACATTATGAAAAGAATGCGTGACCGCATTATGTACACGCCTCCTAATAAATACGAAACGTTTCCTCGTAGTTTTTTTATAGATGTAGTTAAAGGTGATTCTGATGAATACACTGCTCTAGCTACTTATGGCGATAGACTGTTTGCGTTTAAAAGAAAAACTTTATATGTTATTAATATTGGCTCACCTTCACCTGCTAACTGGTTTTTAGAGTCAACAGAAAGAAACAAAGGAGTAGCTTCTACAGGTGGTGTTTTTTACAGTCAAGATGGTATTTTTTGGGCAAATAGATTTGGTGCTTTCTTTTTTGATGGCACAGGTATTAAAAATTTAATAAAAGGAAAGATACCTAAAAAAGATTGGACAGTTAATGCTACTGACAACAGTCACCCACTGGTTGCTTTTCACGAAGAGACCAACAGCTTATATGTCGGTCAAAATGATTTATCTTTAACCACTGCTGGAATAGGTGATTTTTTTGTATATAATTTTGATGCAAGAGGATGGGCAAAAGCAGTTAAAGATGATGATGATTATTTCTTTAGCAATCTGATTGATGATAATTCTGGAGATGTTATTTTTAATAGCATGAGCACCCTAACTAGTTCTTCTAGTGCTTCTCAAAGAGGTATTGATAGTGCTGAAGAAGGTTCTACAGTTTCTACAGGTAAATTTATAGTAAAAACTAAAGATATAGATTTTGGAGACCCTGCAAGAATTAAAAAAGTATATGGATTGCGCATTACTTATCAGTCTAGTTCAGCGCAAACAACACCTATTTCTTATGCAATAAATGGAAGCACATCTTTTTCTAATTTTACAGGTAATTTTTTAGATACAAGTAGTGCTTGGGATGTGTTGTATGCATATCCTTCTTCTCCAGTAGAGTGCCAAAGTATGCAAATTAAAATTTCTAATCCTACAGCTGGTGCTAGAATTGATATTAACGATATTTCAATAGAATACAGAACAATTAATAAGAGAGTCACATGAGCGAAGTAGATGTAAGACTTAGAAGACTTGAACAAACTAAAAGGACACAGGTTTCTGCGTCCACACAACAACCGTCTATTAATGAGATGAGCGATGGAGATGAGCGTGTCGTATTGGCAGGTGGTCAAACATTAAGGGTGTACCGTAAAGAGTTCGGCAAACTTTGGTACATGGAATTTACAGGAATATAAAATGGCAAATAGTTTAATGGAATTATATGGTGGCGGTATGGTAGGCAAGTCAAACAATTACCAGTTAGGTGGACAAATAGCTCGCTCAAGAAGAGGGAGAGAGTATCAAGCTGAACTAGCTGATTTACAAAGAAAAAAAGATAGAGATGCAGAAAAGATGGGAAAAGCAAATCTTTTAGGTAATCTTTTTAGTAAAGCTGGAGAACTTGCAGGTAGTTTTATTCCTATTCCCGGAGTAGGTCAGTTTGTTGGAAAGTCTATTGGAAAAGGATTAGGCTCTGGGTTAGGTCGTTTTTTCGGTGAAAAAGTTTCAGGATATACACCAACCGAATTTGAGGGTGGAAAATATGCATTACAAACAAAAGAAGACTTGCAAGGCGCTTCAGATGATTTTAGTAAGAGTAGAAAAGAACGAGCTTTTATTCAAGGGCTAGATACTGGTTGGGATGATTTTATTACACGTGGAGGTTTAAATTATTTAGATGCTAAGTTTGGCGATGCAGGTTCACTGCCAGATGCTGGAACACCAGAAGAAATACTAGACGTTGACGAACCTTTTCAATTCCCAAGCTCTGATAATATTAGACAAGATTTTAGGAGAAGAAATGCCATGTCTTCTAATGTGCTGTCAAGTGACATACCTGATTGGGCTTTTCAAGATATGAATACTGTTTCTCCGCAAGCTTCTATTTCTAGTTTTATGCCAACTTACGATTATTCTCCAACTTCTTATGAAAGTTTAATAAATTATGGCACTAGAACGCAAGGCCCGTTACAGTCTGGAAGTAGATATCCCGGACTTATTATGAATAAACAAGGTGGAATGATACCTAAATATCCACATGGAGGGCCAGTTCATACAAATATGTCAGCAGAAGCGTTAGCAAATATGTCTACAGAAGAAGCAAGAAAAGCGGCTCAACAAACTAGCACTGTTACTGATTATGCTGGTACAGCTAAGTCTCCTATGTCTACACAAACTCCAAAAACAATGGGAGGTATTGATACTGAGGCTTTAAGTCAACTATCTGCTAGTGGTTTTAATATGGGTGATTTTTTAGGCGGTTCTGTTTTAGGGGATGGCTCTGGAGTTGACCTTGGTGTTGGTACTGATATGGGTTTTACGCCGGGAACAGGAACTAGTGCAGTAACGGGAACTGGTACAGGAACTGGTACAGGGATGGGTACAGGGACTGGGACTGGTACAGGTGGCTCTGCTCCGGGAGCTTATGGTGGGTATGGAACAGCTATAGACCCAATGGCAGCACTAGGACAAATGGGAATGGATTATATTGCTAATGACCCAAGATTAGAAAAATATTTAAAAGATTTACCGCAATTTAGTATGGGATATCAACAAAAGTTTGGCGATATTCAATCAGGCGGTAGACAAGCATTATTACAAATGTACAATGCACAAAGAAACATGGGTGGTGGATTTGCGGGTGCTGGTGCAGGCTCACAAGCGTTTGGTCAGCAATATAGTGGATTATTAGGAGAACAGGCTCGTAAACGCAGAGGTGTTGTTGAAGGATTTCAGTCAGACTTACTTAGCAGTATTAGAGACATTGAAGAGAAGGGTCAATTTACTTTTGGCCAAGGAGAAGGCGGAACAACACAACAAGACGCAGAAATACAAGCTTTAGTTGACCAAGGCTATACACAAGAAGAAGCAGAAAGACAAATTTTTCAAGATATGCAAGGTGGCTCTGGAGGTACTCGAAGTTAATGAGCTATCAATACGGCAATATGAAATTTTCACAAGCGCCTAAAGCCCCTACTTTAAGTAAGTTCTTTAGTTGGTTTGATGATTTTATTAAGCTACCTAACGTTGAAAAATATAAAGTATGGCTTGCTAGTGGCTTTCTTGAAGGATGGAGTACAATGGATGTAGATATAGTGTTAAATGGACAACCTAATTATGCTGAGTTAGTACAGTTAATGAAAGAAGGTATTAAGATTGGTTTAGATAAGTACAATATGTTTGTAGATATTCAACACTGGAATAGAAAGCCTCTTAATTATTGTACTGGTGAAGTAAATAAAACGCTAGTAGGCAAGCTTATGTATGGAGATAAAATAATTAAAAATGGTGTACTTTTAAACAAAAAAGAAAAATTAAAAAAAGTTTATCCTAACTTATTTTATGAAGAAAAAGTATATCCAACAAGTAAACAAAGAGCAAGAGTTTATAATAATGAACCGATATTGTTATACACTAATTAAAACTAAAGGTAAGAGATAATGGCTGAAAGATATAAACGTGGAGACATACTTCTTGAATTTTTAAATCAAAAAGTTTTAGAAACACCTCAGATGTTGCAACAATGGCGCGCTTCTAAAAGAGATGATGCTCGAATAAAAGCGGAAAACAGAAGGTTAGATTTAATTGCAGAAGGACAAGAAAAAGATAGAGAGTTTAGAAGGCAGCAAGCAAGAATTAATCAACAAAATAGAATTGAAGCGCAAGCATATAAAGCCGAGCAAGATAAAAAATCAGAAATGAATACTTTATTACGCTCTGTTACAGAGCCTTATCAAAGACAAGCTATATATAGTAAATACGGAATGTATGATATGGCTGACCAAATGCGCGTTCAGGGCGATAAAGAAGAAGACCAGAAAACTTCATTAAAAAGTTTCTATGCAGTAAGCTCTCCTCAAGAGATAGTGTCAGAAGGCAACAAGGCTCTTGAAGGTTTAGACCCTACCTCCGCTGCTTACGGACAGGTAGTGACTAGACGAGACAGTGCTTTTAAAGAAATTAAAAACCCCTATCGAGATATGTTGACAAATCCATACTATAAACTTCAATACGAAACATATGAAAATATGCTTAAAATGCCTAATGCTGATGTTCAAGGAATTTTTGAACAAATGAATTTAATGCTAGGTAGATTTCAAAAAGAAAAATTTGGAGAAACAGGTGTAGTTGGTGCAGGTGGTACCACCGCTCAAGTAGATACTCAGGACTTGTCAATAGACGAGCAAGCTGAACGATTGGTCTCTGATATATTGTTTAAACCAGAAGATTCATTAGACTTAGGCCCACAAGCAGAAGAAAGTGTCAAGCAAATAGCAACCCAAGTAGAAGTTTCATCTGATATTAACATTGGAACACTACAAAGTTCTTTATCTACGTTAGAAAACAGAAAAAACATATTAGACAGGACAGGTAAGCTAAGAAACTTAACGGAAGTTCAAGCTAAAGAATTAGAACAAATTAATGCAGCTATTAAAGCAACAAAAGATGAAATTAAGAAACAAAGAAGTCGTTTAAAACAAGCAAGAAAAGAGACAAAGCCTTTTTATACTTCTCCTACGGCTACTAAACTTTCTGCACTTTAGTGTTTTTGTTAACGTTTTTAAATGCCTCAATATAATATAACAAAAGAAGAGATAGATTTTTTACAATCGCTTGGCTCTGGTCAATCTAACAAAGAAGAGTCTTTATATGGTTTTATTCCGGGAGGTTGGCTTCCTAACTGGGTAAAGCAAGGCTATAATCAAAGCATAGAGGGGTTAGCGCAACAAGTAGTCAAAGGTGACCCTGTATTTAAATTAGACCAAAACTACAACCCAAGTATGATAGAAGATATTGGAGCAACTGTTGTTAGCTTCTTAACACCTACAGACTTTGGTGCTATGGTTTTAGGGGGAGGGGTAGGAGGCTTGGCTTTAAAAGCTTCTTCTCAAAAAGCTGTTTCTCAGCTGGTTAAATCTGGATTAAAAAAAGAAGTAGCAGAGGCGCAAGTTGCTAAGGCGTCTACTAAAGTGTTAAATCAAGCTAGGGCAAAGGCGGTTACTGGAGCAACTGGATTAGGTTTTTATTCTGGTTTGCAATCAGCACTAGGACAACAGGTAACTGATGAAGATATTAGCTTTACAACAACATTAAAGGATGCAGCTATAGGGGCTGGCCTAGGTGCGGGAACAGGTGCGTTAGGTGTAGTATCTAAAAGCGCTGCTTTACAAAGAGGATTAAGTTCACGAAAAGCTACCCTTGTTGAAAAAGGTGCAGAGACAGCTTTGTTTGGTACAGCTTCTCCATTATTAGAAGGTGAATTGCCTAGCCTTGATTCTTACATACACGCCGCTGGTGTCATTGGCGGACTTACATTACGCAAAGCAGTTAGCAATAAAGTTTTTAAACCTAAAGGTAGAGCTTTAGAGGGTAAAGAACTTGAAGCAATTTACAGAGAGAATGCAGAGGCCAAGCAGAGCAGAGAGCAAGCGGCAATACGACAACAAGAAATATACACAGACGGAACTAAGAATGTTAAGATACTAACTGACTGGGTTAACACCGAAAGAAAAGAAACTATATTAAAAGTTAGAGAAGTTAACAAAGACGGAACAGATGGAAAGTCTTTTGCTGTACCTAAGAAAGATTTTTTTAAATCAACACAAGATGGTGGCTATAGATTAAAGACAACTAAAAAAGGTCAAGACGTAGACAAGCTTATTCAAAATAAATCTTTTGCTCTTAAAGGGGAATTGAAAATAAGTGACGCTGAATATAGGCGTATGATTAATAGTGTAGCAGGTGAAACTTTTGCGGAAAAACCAAGTAAAACAAAAAAAGGTAAAAAAAGCACTAACTACGATGAGCTTTCTAATAACTATGAAGCTAGAGAAAAATTATTAAGACAGCTAGAAACAAAAAAAGCAATTCAAAAAGAAATTGATGGTTATAAAAAAGAGGGTATTCCTATTTACGAAGCGTCAGGAGAATCTTTTTTTAAGAAATGGTTGCCCCCTGCTGTCTACGATTCTTTAACAGCCCTCAAACCTCTTGACCGTCGAGTTAATGACCCCAGATTCCAACCATTATCTAATGAAGTAAAAGCTGATTATTTTACAATGTCTGCTAGACAAGACGGGTTAACTCAACAACTTTGGTATGCTTTAAATCAAGCAACCTATACTACAAAAGACGGCAGAGTAATAAAGGGACTTAAAAAAATTAAATCTAAAAAAGACAGAGAAGAGCTTTCAAACGACCTTGAGTCAAAGAATCCTGATTCGGTTCAAAGAACGCTTGAATATAGAAAAGTTTTAGAAACGGCTTGGAAAGTAGCAGAAAAATCGGGGATAGAGTTAGCTCCAGTAGTAGATAATTATTTACCTAGAAAATACAATGCAAAACTAAAAAGAATTTTAAGAGAAGACTTTGAAAAGTATTTAAAGATTGACCCAAGAACCATGAGCCTTGAGCTTAAAAACAGAGAAAACTTTGAAGCCACTTTAAAGCAAGCTTTAAACACAAAAGTATTAAGACCTGAAACAATTCAGCAAATAGAGCGAATGAGAGAAAAAATTGCTCAGTCTACCAAAAGAAGAGTTAATGATGTTTCTTTGTCAGAGTCTTTTGAAAGAATTAGAGGAGAGTTATTTAGCGAAATTGCCCCAACAAGTAAATCTTTAACAAAAGCTAGAACTAGCGACAAGCTAGACAATATGTTTTATGAAAGAGATGCAGGAACTTTGCTTACAAACTACATAGGAGAAGTCGGAAAGTCTGTTGCGTTTGCTGAAACAGCTGGCGCTGATGGTGCAAAACTTTTTAACAAGATAAAAGCTATTCGTGATATGGGTGGCAAGAATGAAGCAGAACTTTTATCTAAGGCTATTAATTCTTTTACGGGAACAATTGAAGTTGATAGGCGTTACAACTGGAGCCCTAAATCTAAAAGTGTTTTAAATGATTTAGTTAATTTCCAAGTAGCTACCAAAATAGGTTTAGGTTTTGCTACTGTTCCAAACTTAACACAGTCTCTTATTTCTAGTATTTTAAAAGCAGGGTATTCTCCTTTCTTTAAAGGAACTTATAAAATGGCTACTGATAAAAAATATCGAGAAGCTATTAAAGAATACTCTGGTGCTGGTTCTCTTGAGCTTCACGCCATTATAGCTGGTTTTAATCCTGCAAATGCTAGTCTTACTGCACGTGTTGCTGACAAGATAACAAAGTATTCTGGCTTCCAAGGAATTAATAAAATAAACAAGTTTGTTGCTGCTTATACTGGTTACGAAGCTGCTTTGAGATGGCAAAGAATAGCAAAGACTACGAATATAAAAGCACGAAAAGAGTGGGCGATATCTAATTTAAAAGGTATGGGTGTCGAGAATATTAATAAAAAACTTACACAAAAGAATATGTCTAGGGCTATGCTTGAGTTCTCAAGGGATACCCAACTACAAAAGAATGTATTTAGAGAACCTGCTTTCTTTAATGACCCAAGGTTTCAACCCTTTGTTTTATTTAAGCGTTTTGGATACAGGCAGGCAGAATGGTTATATGGGGAAATGAAAAAAGAAGTGTACGATAATAAGAACCCAGTGTTTTTATTAAGACTTGGTGCAGCCGGTATGGCTGGTGGAACTTTTGTTCAATGGGCCAGAAATGGCTTGAGTGATTTATTTGCTGGTAAAGATATTTATGATGAAAGTTATAAGCATTCTATTGAAGGTGAGGAATACGGGTTAAATGACTTTATTGATTCAATGGCAGCTGTTGGAGGTTTTGGTATTGTTTCTGATATTATAGCATCCGAGAGTAAATGGAGAGCTTTAGAGTTTGCGGCAAAGCCTGTACTGATTCAAGATGCAAGCAAAGCGTACTCAGCACTTCAACGACTTGTTGCTGATACAGGAACATTTGGCCCAACGTGGGTTACGGGACAGAGAGCGGCAAGAAATGTAGCGCCTGTCTTTGGTAGTGTTGGTCGTAGATTATTAAGCAGACTTGAAACAGAAGGCCAAAGAAAAAATTACGTTAAATATAGATTAACAAAAATTAGACCTAGGATATTAGATTATCTAATAGAAGGTAATGATAGAATGGCTAATCGGTTGGTAAGGGAATGGAACAATTCTTTTCCAGAAAGGCCATTGACCTATGATGATATTGATGTTGATGCTATTAACAAAAGATTAATGACTATATATAAGAAAGAGATGAGTCCTTAATAGCTTTTATTATATTTTTTATTTCTAACTGTTTCATAATTTAATGTCTTTGGGTTCAACGCTTCGTACTCTGCTTTCTTTTGCTTCCTATATTTTGTTCGCATAGCCGGTGTCATTTTTAACCAACACTCTGGCAAAGGTTCAACCCTAGTTTCATAACCTGATGTCGCTCCACAAAATAAATATATATTGTCAGATTTGCTATCGGTCATAGGATTCCAATTGGATTCTCCGCAGAATGCACACTGTTTTTCTATTTTAGGGCAGATTTTAAACATAGACTTCATTTTATAATTTAAGGTACGACTTGGCTCCAAAAAGTGCCTCTAATTGCCTCGATACGGCGATATAATAAACTTTTTGATACAATGTATGGCTAACAGGAGAAGCGAGAGATACACCCCCGCTATTCTCCTATTCGTAAGATATTTTAGAATGCTGGCTTGTTTGACCCACTATTCTTAAATTTCTCGTCTGGTTTCTTAAAACTCATGTAATAGTAGCTATTTCCAGCTTTTGATTCGCGTTTCCACATAGCAAAATCCATAAGCTCATCACCCACTTTACCTTTACCGGTAAAATCAGGTTGATTGTCCGCAGTCTTCTTATCGTTATTAAATACTGTCGCAGTATTTTCTTTATGTTCGAATGCCATTATAGGCTCCTTTGTTTTATTAAATTTTTAGCAAGTTTAAAAGCAAACTTAATTTTTGTTAAGTTTTTGGCGCCAACCATTTTTGCCCTTGCTAAACTGAATCTTTTACTAATGAAAGTAGTAAGCAATAATGTTCAAGAGGTACGACCATAAAAGGCTCACCCCTATCTTCCCTGATTACCACACCGACTTCTTGCTTTTCTGGTTTGACCCAAGTTGCAATCGTCTTTCTTCTTTTACATCCGTAATAATTTCCTTCAATCTCTACATCGCCCATTTCATGTTGGGCTCCACCTCTATCTCTGTTGAAAGCTTCTAGTTTAAAATGTTTAGCAGTATTAACTGTCTGTCTCTGGAGCTCCGCTCCCCGTTGTCTGTTCCGCTTTCCTCGCCTCTGATTTTCTTTTCGCTTCTTCGTACTGGAGGTGCTTTGTGAATTTTTTGACATCTTTTTTCCATATGATATAGTTTTCAAATAATGAACGAGTCATTCTTAACTCCTGACTTAATTCGTATACCGATTTAAACAAGTAGTTAAGTTGGTCGTCTCTCTCTCTGTTACTTAATTTATTTCTTTTTGATTTCATTGTATCACCATTTTATTTACAGCGTCTTTCTCCATACACTTAGGACAGTTTTTATGGAGGTTCTTAACTCCGGACCTGTGCATAAAACTACATTCAGTACATATATATACCCAAGAATTTTTATCATTCTGAGTATCTCCGTAGTGTACATCGGGTTCTTCTCTTTCAACACCAAATACAAACTTAGGGTTCAGTAGTTCTTCAATAGGTAATAGGATTAAACTAGACGCATTGTCATCTCCACCTTTTATATCACGCTTAGGATGGCCGAGGTACTGACGACAGATTGCCTTAATAATTTCTGTCTTTAGAAATATAACTGCGTTATCGTTTTGTTCTTCGTCTACCAAAATATATGCCACATATTTAGCTTCGGTTGCTGCAATACCACTAGGTTCTCCTCTGTTGAAGTATTCTACTGCTATGTTTCCAGTTTTCCAAGCTTTATAGTCTTTCTTAAATTCAATCGTTTCAAGTAACTCTGCCCATTTATTCTCAGATAATTTACCCTCTAGTAAATTTACATCAAATCTTTTATCTGCTCCACCCTCGTCCCTTGCTTGTTTTGTAATTTCTTTTAATTGTGATTCATTTAGTTGAACGCTAATGTGTTTCATTGTTGTCCTCAAGAGAATCAACGCTTACCGTATCTAAAGAACCGGAACCCTTGATGTATCTTTCTAACTCTACCTTTAATCCAATGCGTTCTGCTTTACGACTTACCCACTCAATAAAATCTCTGATGTCCTCATCGCTCGTATCGCTTGACGGGGTAATGTACATTTTATTCCAATCCATTAAAAGGGAACCTCCCCTAGTTTCTTCTTTAATGTAGCTACAGGATACTTTACAGACATTCCTGTTTTGTTTACGAATCCTTTGTAGTCAATCTCTACCATTACCTTGAAGCCGTCCATCATATCTACATTTAAATACGGTAAACTAACCTTGCCATTCTTTTCCTTGGTTACACCAAGTATCTCACAGAACTTAGCAAATCCCCAGTTACGACTGGGTTCAAACTCATAGCCTACCTTTTCTTTGTATCTAAATATCCCACCATCTTTTACATCAACACTTGGGTGGTCTGGGTGGTCAATTCTATAGACAGGCTTAAATACATCTGCAATAAACTTACCACACTTTATATTGTTTACCATCTCTAGGTTAATAATGGTCGCTTCATATTCTCCTTTAGGAATCCTAGCTTGCTTTGTCTTCTCTCCCGGTACGTAATATGCATTATCTGACATATTTATTTATACGACTGTTTGATTTGTTGTATCTTATCCAAGGAAGCTTGAAGATTATCCATAGTAATTTTACCTGTTTTTAAGGCTTGTAACACCTTTTCAAGGTCATTATCCTTCAAACCTTCGGCATCTATATGAACCATTGCTTTAACAAAAGCTTTCGAACCCTCTGTTTCTGTCGTTATTAACTGCTTACATTCATCTCTAGGCATCAGTTTCGGGTTTGATTTATCTGGCTTTCCCTCGTCGGTAGTGTCATAATCAGGGCCATCCATCACATATTGTACAAACCCCTCTATTTTTCCTATCTCACTTGGCTTTAGTATTCCACCTTTTTTGTATAATTCTAAAGCAAAACCGTAGCGAACCTTACCGCGATTTACCTTATCCCAATCTACATTTTCATTATTTACCATAATGTTATCCTCTTTACTTAATGTATTCCTTTAATTCCACCGCCACACGCATCAAAATATGAGCAGTATTTCTTATTACACTCCCAATCTTCTACGGGAGCAAGGCCTTTTTCTATGGGCGGTAAGCCTTCTTTAAATAATTCTTGTACCTTTAACCAATAACGTTCAGCCATATCAATATATGTCCGAGGAACTTTAATTTCTTTTACACGAGAGTTATTCTTATTGTAAAACAATAAAGCCATCTTATTAATCTTAATATTATTCTCTCTATAATACAGACCATAAGTACCTAATTGTATAGCATAGTTCTGTGGTGCTTGTTTACTACCATATCTACCAAAGATAGATTGCCACTTAAAATCATTACAGGTTTTTATATCGTACAATGCACCGTCTTTCAGTATCATTGCATCTACAAAACTTCTCACATTATACTTTGGTATTAAAATCTCATTCTCTATATGTACTTCATAACCATTCTTATCTGCATATCGTTGTAACGCTTCTTGCATATCTGTATGCACTAGGTCGCCTAGACGAAACAATCGCATCGTATTAGAATCCTTATCGCCAGATGGTAGTCCTTCTATCTGTGCGTAGTAGTGTTTTCGTACGCATAGACCGGCTCCAGAGGCGTGATACCACGTATCTTGACCTTCGTATCGCTTCTCAAAGTTTTCGTCTTTAAGGTCTAATATATAGTCGTCGTATATTTTAAATAAATCAATCACTTAATTGTTCTTTTAGTTGAGCCACTACCTCAAGTGAGTTCATGTTTTGAATTTCCATTAAAAAATTAATCACACTTCCGCCATTACCACAACCAAAGCAATGATAAATTCCTTTGTCAGGAGCTACACTAAAAGATGGTGTTTTCTCATCATGAAAAGGGCATAGCCCAAAAAAGTTACGACCCCTTTTTGTTAAATCTACATAACGAGAAATAACCTCAACAATATCAATTGTGTCCCTTGCTTTGTCTATTAGACCGGGAGGTTCCCACACCAAAACAGGGCAAACCTCATCTATTGTATTTGGCTTTACACGTCTAATGCCCTTAGCCCTTGCGTTCTCCACCATTTCTTTAATAGCTCCCAAGGCCCACTCATCAATGTAATGTAAGGCCAAGACATTAACCTGTACATTCTCTTCATTGAACAGTTTCTTAACTGCACTTTTATTCAGTACCATTATGTTTCTCCAAATTAGTGACGCTAAGTTAATACTGTTTCTAAGCATATTCAATTACTAATTTGCTTAGATTGTACTTCTGACCACTTATCTAACTCGTTTAACTCTCTGCGAATGTAGTCAGAAATCACGCTCATTGATTTGTAGATACCCGCGACATACATTGTCTGTTCAGCATACTCAACGTTCTTATTCATACGAGAATACTCTCTATTCTTATCACGAGTTGCCTGTACCTCGGCTCTTAGTTCTGTTAATATCTCTTCTAGTTCCGCTAACACTTTTCTGTTGCTCCTTTATATTATCTTTCCCAATACAAAACCAACTAGAAAGGTAAGAATTACCTCTTTGTTCTTCTTGATTTCGTATATTAATGTTATTAATAAATCCATACTTATTCTTTTTAACTCATTCATAGCTACTTTTGTTCCCTTTTTTCTTTAATTAATGCACCTAGCAGTAAACAATAGTTCCGTATATCTCTTAGTCTACCCTCAATAGGTTCATCAGAAGCCTCCACTCCTTCCAAAACAAAGTTTCTTACACTATCCATATGTTTTAGCAGATATACAGTAGCCACAAACTCTGGCTCACACTTCAATCGCTCTGCAATAGACTTGAAGTTCTTCAGCTTATCTTCATCAGATACTGTATACTCCTTGCCCTTGACTCGCATCAACTCCATCTCGGTCTCAAATTCCTTATCAGCCCACTTAAAAAAGTCTTTTACTTTCATTTTACATACCTCTTTAATATTGAAAACAACACTCTAATCTCTCCGTCTCTCATCTCATCTAATAACTTTCGTTGTAATTTTAATTTCATTAATTCTTTAATCATTATTTCTCTGTCGTTCTTATACATCATCTCTCCTTATAAGTTGAGGAGGTAAGAAAACCAAAACTCACCTCCTCGGAAAAGGGATATGCACGGAGAAAGGAAGGGGAATGAAGACCCCAAAGCCGTGCCACCCCGATATTTATAGTTGCCTACTTTTAAAAACATTAAACATACCCGAGACTACGCTCTCTATAATAGTAGGTGGTGCTTGTAGCTTTCGCCTTGCACTCCTCTCACCCGCCCTGTATCCTCTCATATAGATTGTATGTTCTTTTGGATTGTCTTTTCTTTTACGTCCTCTTTTAGCCATCTGTTCTCTCCTCTTCTATTACGATTGCATCATACACATCTTCGGGCAACACTTGATGCCCCTCACATTTGGGATTCTCGCACCCCAAGCCTATATCTGCCGACTGCTTGTCTAATGAGCTTGAAGTGTATCCCCACCACCACAACTTCTTATCACAGTTGGGGCAATGTATATCTGACTTTTCTCCATCTCTCATAGTTCCACTTCTCCTTTGGTTAATGTAAAAACAAGTGTCCAATGATACTCTATTACAAAATCTAATAGCATACTGTAATCAAGACCCACTATGTAATCTTTCCAACATAGCTATTTGCATATCTCGTTAAGTAGTAACTTAAATTACTAGCAATAGCATTATCAATGTCCACCATCTCGCCATAGACATATTCCTCGGGAGCGTTGGTCGTTAGCCATCGTGCCGTCTTGCTTATATCCATTAAAGCTTTATGCTTTGTTGGTATCACCTTCTTCACGATGCTCTCTATACCACGCTCTCTATATCTAAAATGTTTGAGAGCAGAGAGGTTCATACGAACCCCTCTCTCCACTAGCCCCTCTAAGTACCTCACACTATTCTTTTTCATAACCCTCTCCTGTTAAATATTTGAGCCCCTGTGTTTTGTCTCTTGCCGTAGTGCACCTTCAAGCAAGACCTCAGTTCTCTCGGAGGCTCCAGACTGCCCAATGCAAATCCAAAGTGTAGGGGCTCAAGTATGGAAGTAACCGCGAGAGTCTCTCTCTCCCTGTGCGACAGTTGATAGCTGTCTCCCTGTAACGATACTTCCAAATGTAAATCTTTCTTAATCATACTACTTATAGTCAGTTTGCCTCAGAAAGTTCCAATTCATTGCTGTTTTCTTTTAGTTGTTGTTTTTTCTTTTACTAATCCATCATTTGAAATTGTAATCTTAATTCCTTTTTCTGCTAATCTAGTTATGTCTTTTTTTCTTAGTTTCTGCATTTTTTATTTCTCCTGTTTTTTTTGGTTGGGGGTGAGTTTCCCCACCCCCTGTTATTTTAATTACCACTCTTTTCCGGTATCATTCCAAGTCTTCTCGTAATCAACTATACCATTGTAATAATCGTTAATATGATTTGTTACATCCTCGGGGCTACCAAGGCTTACGCGATTAATAAAATCAACGTAATCGGCAATAATCTCATCTACGTTCAAATCGGAAATGTTCCACCAATATTTAAACATTCGTGGGGTTATCTTTTTTTTATTCTTCATTGTGTTTCCTCTTTTGTTTATTTTTTGTTTCGATTCTATCTCTTATACGCCAAGAGTTTCAAAAAGTTCCCGATTATTTTTTTCACGTCGGTAAATTTATTTTTCATAATCTAATCATTTTACAAAATTTCTGCAAAACAAGGTGTATAATCGCCCATATGAGCACCCACTATATTATAATAGTAGAACTCAATCGCTTCCTCTTCTGTCATTCCATCTCGCTTTACCATTATATCTATACACTTATTTTTATTGTACAATACAACTGGATTCATACCACTTCTTTCTACAATTCCCATAATCGCTTTGTCAAATCCATCAGCAATCAACACATCAGGATAACCTTCGTAAATAAACTGCAACTTATCCTTTACATTCATAATCTCTTCTCCTTGCTTTCTGTTCCTCATATACGACATAAAAGGTCGCATTTCTTTCTTTCATTGTTTTTGCTTGGTGACAACTCGCACATAAAATCCTACATTTATTTGCTTCTGCCGTTAGTTGCTCCTCATTCTTTCTTGTCATATTGGTAATATTATCGCTTTTCTCATATTTACCCTTATGGTCAAATTGTAATTTTAACATATCCTTTTCTCCACAATGCTCACAGGCTTGTCCAAATAAGTAATTGTATTTCCATAGAGCGTATCTTCTATTTAATTTGTGTTTATTGTTTTTCTTATACCTTCTATTCCTTTTACTTGTATTTGCTTTGCTTGTAGGATTCAGCCAATAACTGACAGTAGACCTAGAACACCCTAAGTATCGTACTATCTGACTATAAGAGAATCCTTTATCTCGTAACTCTCGTATTCTATTTTCCCACGTCATTTTCTTT
>TARA_R100001443_G_scaffold23670_2_pt1 | contig 18752 bp, 35 predicted proteins | sample TARA_R100001443 | Tara Oceans TARA_R100001443 (sample SAMEA2622142) | marine metagenome | biome: marine biome (ENVO:00000447); feature: deep chlorophyll maximum layer (ENVO:xxxxxxxx); material: "saline water (ENVO:00002010), including plankton (ENVO:xxxxxxxx)" | depth 50 m
ATATAAAGTTCAAGTATGCAGATAGGAGAATTAGATAGAAGAATAACTATTCAAACTTTTACTGCCGAAGCTGATGCTTATGGAGAAGCGATTAAGACATGGAGTGCATTAATCACAGTGTGGGCTAATGTAAATTTTAAAGGAGGAAGCACAAAGGATATTGCAGAAAGAGTTACAGCAACAAGCAAAGTTATTTTTACTATAAGAAATTATGGCTCAACTGTTGATACTATTAATGAATCAATGAGAGTTCAATATAGAGATAGAGGAGTGCCTAAATATTACTATATAAACGTAATAAATGAAATTGATGGGAGAGATGGTTTTTTAGAACTGGAAACTGAACAAAAAGAATAATGGCTATAATACCAAATATTGATGGTCAATCAAGACAAGCTGCAAAGTCATGGGTTGAGATAGACACTAAAAATCTAACTGATATTGATTTGATGTTTAGGCAACTACCTAAGCAAGTTTCTCAAGATTCAGTATGGAATAAATTTTGGAGGAGAGTGTCAAAGCCTTTAGTTAAGGCTGCTCAAGCTAATGCTAAACAATTAAAAGGGAGTGGGCAACTTGCAAAAAGTATAGGATATTTCAGAACAAAAGCCAGTAAAAGATATCATGGAGGATATGTTGGCCCAAGAGTAAAAGGTTCTTTTGCAACAAAACAAACTGAAACCTCAACTGGTAAAAAATTAAAAGGAGTGAAACAATATACAAAGTCAGGATTTTATGGAGCTTGGGTTGAGTATGGAAGTGAAGTGAAATTCGGAGGAAAAGGTTATGGAAAAAAAGACCAGCCATTTATGAAGAAGGCTTGGGATTCAGACCACAAAATGGTTTTAGTAAATGGAATGAAAGATGCTCAGGTTATCTTTGAAAGAGCCTTAAAGATACATGAGAGAAGATTAAAAAAATATGGATTAGGATATTAATTATGGATGTAGGGAAAGCAATATTTAACATTTTAAGCAACGATTCAAACGTTACAGCTTTGACTTCAACAAGGATTTTTCCTATGGTTGCAAGAGTAGAGACTGCTTTTCCTTTTGTGATTTATGATGTTACTGGGCAAACCCCAACTGATTACAAGCAAGGAGTTTCAAGTTTAGACACGACAGCAGTTATGATAAGCTGTTATTCTGAAACTTATTCAGAGGCCTGTGATTTGGCTGATAAAGTGAGAACTGCCTTAGATAGAAAGAGTGGGACTTTTAATGGAGTAGTGGTTCAATCTATTAAGTATGATGGATATAATGATTTCTTTGATGTTGATTCTTATGATAATTCAGCAACAAATGGAAAGGGAGTTTTTCGTAAGGCTTTAGATTTTGATGTGAGAATAGTAAATACATGATTTTTAGATATAGAGATTTGGCAACAGAAATACATATACATGATTTTAACTTAACTGGAAACTCAGTTGAGATAGAGCTATTCAACAAAGCTACTAATGGCATAAGCATTAGCTCTCTTGGAGTTAGAGTAGATTCTGGAAACAATGTTCCATCTGACTCATTATGGAGTGTTCAATTAAAAACAAACTGCAACAATTTAGATATAACAGAAGCAAACATAAGAACAGACAGCGAAGTCTGTTTTGACAATATTAGTACAAACTTTTCTAATGATACACAAGCAATAATAAAATTAACATCTGAAAGCTCTTTGAGTAATATTAAAGGGATGTGTAGTGTAAAATTAGATATTTAAAAAAAAAGAAAATGGAATATACATTATTGAAAGAATGGTTTTCTCAAAGACATGGTAAGACATTTCCAAAAGGAGTAAATGTTATTATTACAATACAAAGTGAATTAGATGAATTAATTGAGCTTGAATGTATTGAGAAAATAGTAGAACCAAAGAAGGAAAAGAAAAAAAAGAAAAAAAAAGAATAAATATTAATTAATAAAAAAGTAAAAAAATGGCAATATTAAATGGAACGGACATCAGAGTTTATGATGGTTCAACAAATGATTTGATAGCTTATGCTCAGAGTGGAACATTAAATTTTTCAATGAGTACAAGGGATATCACAAACAAACAGTCTGGAGGCTTTAAAGAGTCTTTAGAGGGATTGAGAGAATGGAGTGTGGATATGGATGGAGCTTATGCTTGGACTAATCCAGCTGGAGCTGCAATAGCAGATGGAGCTGATGACTTATTTCTTAAATACTTATTAGATGCTGGCTCAAATACAAGAGAAGCGTTTACAATAAGATTCGGAGATACTGGAGGAGCTACTGGCGACACTTATTATGAAGGGAGTGCTTTTTTAACAAGCGTTTCTTTTACTGGGGGAACAGAAGATACAGCTACTTATTCAATTAGTCTTGAAGGGACTGGAGGATTAACTCAGACAATATCTTAGTAATAACTTAAGGAGAGTGGGGGAGCAATCTTGTTTAGTTTGTTTTGCTCCCTCGCAAACCTTTTTAAAAAACAAACAAAATGAAGAAATATACATTTGTAGAAATAGGACAACAAAAACATCCTATCAAATTTGGTTTTAATGCACTTAGAAAATATAGTGCAAAAACAGATACAAGTCTGCAAGACTTGGACAAACTGGGACAAGAAATGAGTTTAGATGGAGCTTTAACTTTAATCCATTGTGGAATTGAAGATGGGTATAGGGCAGCGAAACAACATTGCGAATTAACGATTGATGATTTGGCTGACTTAATTGATGAGGACTTTGATTCAATCGGAAGATGTATGGAGGTTTTGTCAGAGCAAATGGGAGGTAAGGAAAAAAAGCAGAAGGCCAACAAGAAGAAATAAAAAAATCTTTTAGTTGGCGTGAATTGGAAAGCATAGCGCTTGGGCAGTTAGGAATGGGAGTTGAGGAGTTTTATGATTATTTGCCTAAGCACTTTTGGATTAAGATGGATGGGTTTTATGAGTTGGAAAACCAAAGGCAAAAACAAGAATGGGAAAGGATAAGATGGCAAACTACTTATTTACTCAACATTCAGTTGCCAAAAGCGAAAACTCTAAAACCAAAAGACTTAATTGAGTTTGACTGGGATAAGAAAAAAAGTGAGGTTGATTTTGAAAAATTAAAGGCAAGAGCAGAATACATTAAAAAGATGGAAGAACATGGCAAATAAGGCGATTGGTTATTTAACATTTAATTTCGGAGCTAATATGCAAGGCTTTGATAGAGCTATGAAAAAAGCTCAGACCAAAGTTAGAAGATTCGGAAAAACTATGAAAAACATTGGTAGCTCATTGACTACTAATATCACAATGCCTATTCTTGGAATTGGAGCAGCTGGAATTAAAATGGCAGCTGACTTTGGTTCATCAATGACAAAAATAAGAACTCTTGTTGGAGCAAGTGCTGAGGAATTAAAATCTTATGAGAAAGATGTTCTGTCATTATCATCAACTACTGGTATTGCTGCCGACCAATTAGCAGAAGGATTATTCTTTATTACATCTGCTGGATTATCAGGACAAGAAGCGATTGATGCCTTAGCTGTTTCAGCAAAGGCTGCCGCAATGGGAATGGGAGACATGACTGATATTGGTTCGGCTTTGACATCTGTCATGAAGGCTTATGAGTCAGATGGAATGGATGCTGCAAGAGCTGGAGATTTATTACATGAAACATTAAAACAAGGAAAATTTGAGGCTGGAGAGTTTATGTCCAGACTTGGTAGAGTTATTCCAACAGCTGCTGCTGCTGGTATTGAGTTCGAGGAATTAGGAGCTGCTGCTGCTACTATGTCTAAGTTATCTGGAGATGCTGCTTCTACATTGACTGGCTTGAATCAATTAATGATGAAACTCCTGAATCCATCAGCTGAACAAGTTGAAATATTAGACACACTTGGAATGTCTTATGGAGATTTAGCTGCAATGTTAGATGAATCTTTAATGGGGACACTTCAATTCTTATTCACAGAACTTGAAGGCACAGATGATATGCTTTTAAAAATGTTCGGCTCATCAAAAGCTGTAACAGCTGCTCTTTCTACAATGGGACTACAATCAGAAACTTATACTGATGTTCTTGATGGAATGAACAACTCAATGGGGAATGTTGCAGAAGGTTTTGATATTTTAGGAACTGATGCTGGTTTTAAATTCCAAAAAGCTCTGAATCAAGTTAAACTTGTATTAATAGATATTGGTAATCAAGTTATGCCTTTAGTATTAAAAGGACTTGAAAAATTACAAGGAGCTATGAATTGGTGGAGTTCTTTAGACCAAGACATGAAAAATCTTATCACTACTATGGCTTTAGTTGCTGCTTCTATTGGCCCTATTGTTTCAGTTATTGGAAGTTTAACAGTTGCCTTTTCTGCTTTACTAACTCCAGTTGGATTAGCTGTTGCAGCAATATCTGCCTTTGCTGTTGGTTTTGCTTATGTTAGAGAAAACTGGGAAGCATTTAAAGAGAGATTAAGTGATTGGTCATGGTGGCGAAATGCTTTATTAACAGCTGTTGGATGGGTAATAAAGTTCAATCCGATTGCTATGCTTATTGAATCGGTAAATGGATTGATTACCTATTTAGGAGGGAATCCTATTCCTGATCCATTTGAAATGATGAGAGAAGGTCTTGATAGTTTAAAGGATGAAACTGTTGAATATGAAAATGAGTTCGGAAGTTTTGCAGATGCAATGAAAAACCAAGCAACAGAATTGGCTGAGGCTTTAGGGCTTTTAGGCAATCCTTTTGAATTAGGAGGAGGTTCAGGAGGAGGAGGAAAACCAACTACAAAAACAGATAAGCCTGAAAAACAAACTGGAGGCTTTGGAATGTTTGGTAAGGACTTTATTACTGACCAATTAGCTGCTCAAGAGTCAATGGAAGGAACAGCTTCTGTGATGGAGATGTTAGCAGAGAAATTTGGGATTACAAAAAAAGTATTAATGGAATATGCTCAACAAGCTAAACAAACATTAATGCAAGGAGCTTCTTCTTTTGAGGACTATGGAAAGGTAGTTAAAAACACAATCAGAGATATAATCGGAGCTTTAATTGCTGAGGGGGTGGCAACAGCTGTCACAAAAGCTCTTAGCTCAATCCCTCCATTTCCAGGCTCAGTATTTTTAATTCCAGCTCTTGCTGGAGCTGCTGCTGGACTTGCAAGAACTGCTCTTAATAGTTTAATTCCTTCCTTTGCAGATGGGGGGATTATTAGTGGGCCAACTGTTGGATTGATGGGAGAGTATGCTGGAGCAAATACAAATCCGGAAATTGTTGCTCCTCTTGATAAGTTAAAAAGCCTGATGGGAGGAGGTGTTCAACAAGTGGAAGTATTTGGAAGAATAAGCGGAAACGATATATGGCTAACAAACAGCAAAACTGGAATTAACAGAAACAGAGGATATTAATGGCTTTAAATAAAGCATTTTACGGAAGCTATCAAAGTTATAATCTAACTGATTATTATTTTGAAATTTGGATTGAAGATTTTGATTCAACACATGGAGGCTCAACATTTGAGCTGAAAGTGGGAGAGGGTGGCCCAGTAATAAATTACGATACAGATTCAGAAGATAGATATAATCCAATATTATCATCTACATTAAAAATGCCTCTTATTATTACTAATGCGTGGTATGAAACAAACTTATTAGATAAACTCTATGAGGTATGGCAAGAGAGACAAGTTTACATTCATTTATATCAAGCTACTTCATCAACTTATGCATCAACCCCTCCTCTATGGAGTGGATTTGTATTAATGGACTTATCATTTAGAGAAGATGTTGGTTATCCTTTTGATATAGAAATTACAGCAACAGATGGACTTTCTTTATTAAAAGATGAGGATTGGACTAATGTTGATGATTGGTTAGCTGGTTCTCCAGCCACTTTACCTTATGGGAGTGGAGATGTAAATTATGGCCCAGCTACTTTTGATTATTGGATAAGAAACTTATTAAGAAGAACCTACATGGCAACGACTGCCGAAGGAGCTTCTGAGAGTTGGGAATATTCAAGCTCTGTAAATTGGTATAATCAAGGACATCCAGCTATTGCTGTAAATACTGATCCCCTGAAAAATACAACTGGAAAAATGAGCTGGACTTGGAGTTTTGATAGTTCTGGTGTTTATTCTGTGATTAATTGTTATGATGCTTTAAAAGAAGTCTTAAAATCATGGGGATGTCGATTGGTATATTGGAATCATTGTTTTTATATTATCCAGATAGATGGATATACTACCGCAGAAAGTGGAAACTTAGCAGCTCCAGTTAATATAATGACAAGAAGATACACTTATGCAGCAGCAGATGTAGGGGGATTTAATTATATGGGAGAATTGCAATTAGCAAGATATGAACTTGAGATAAATTCAAATTTAACAGATGGAATACCAGAGGGAATTGTAGCTTTAAAAGGAACAAAATATACTCACTATCCACGAATCCAAGAAGTCAATGCGACTTTAGTATATGGGGGAGATACAAATTATTTCGGTGGTTTTCCTGAGTATGTACCAGCATCATTCACATCAACAGCTGGACAATCTTCTTCTCCAGTTGCTCAAGGAAGCATGATTGATTTGGCTACCGCAACTGAGTTTAGAGTTCAATGTGATTTGGATTTTATTCATTATAACACTACTTATGACTATCTATACGGAAATATAAGATGGACTATACGAGCTTATAATGATGCTGGAAGCGAGAAATGGTTAAAATATACTTCATCCACTTATTCATGGGTAAATACTGAGCCAAATACAGTAGATAAAAAGCAGACTAATAATTTTCAAATTCCTACTCGATATCAATGGTACACAACGCCTGACATGATTAATTCGACTATTCCTACTGATGCTGCTTTTACTGGAGTTTGGCATTTTGAAATAAAAATCAGAGATGCTTGGGCGAGTGGCTCATATAATACAACTGGATTTTTTGCAAGACCTTCTCCTTATAGTGCTTCTAATCCTACTTGGTCCAATCCATGGAATCATAGTAAGGTGAAATGGAGAAATACTCCAAATACTGGAGTTACTGCTGGAGGAGGTTATACAGTAAGCACGAATGCAGCTGGAGCAACTGTATATACTGGAACTTTAGGTAATCCTTTTTCTGGGAATATAGAAATCTTGAACTCTACTGGAGGGCAAGGAGCAAGCGCAATAGTATTAACAAATACTGTTGCCACTACTGATTCCGCCAGATATGATTTTGAGGAATTAATGTGGGGGGATTGCCAAGAAACAACAGATGGAGGAAATTTAATGGTAACAGATGATGGAGGAACAACTTATGTAAAGTCAGCTTTTTCTGGGCAATGGGGACAAAACACTATTTCAGGAACGACTAAATTTAGTCAGCTTTTAGTTCAAGAATTTTTCTCAGGGCAAACAGAAAATATACAGATATTTAATGGGCGACTTGCGTTAAGTGTAAATGGGAAAACTACTACTTATTCAGGAACAGAATATATGAATTACATTAATCCTATTGGAAGATTGAAACATGGAACTGACTACTATGTGTTTAGGAGGGGAGCTTTCCATACTGCAATGGATGAATGGGATTATGAGGGCTGGGTGATTAAAGATATTACTAACACTTTAACAACAACAACCAGAGACATCTGGAAAACTGGTTATTATGGCACGAATTATGGTGGAGGTAATAATGCAAGATTAGCTGCTCCATATTCACTAACTGATGGAATGAGTAATGAGCAAGGTATCACAGCAACATCTGCAAGAGTTTCTGGAGCTGGAGTTACTTCTATCTCAATTAATGAAATAGGAACTGCTGTTTTAAAAAATGGAGACAGTTTTACTTTAATTGATGCAAGAAATGGTAATGTTTTCAGCTTAACAATGGCAGCTGATCAAGCAGCTTCTGATACTTCACTAACTATTAGCTCATATGATTTTTCAGATTATCCAGATATTGAATCAGGAGCTGGAATAATATATTTAAATACTCTTGACTTGATTGCTCAATATCAACACAAAACAAAAGGAACAATAGGAGGAATGGCTGTTACTGCTACATCTATTGGAAAAGCAACAAGCGTAGGGCGGCAAACTGTTTTCTTTAGATTTGAAGGAGACAATTTGAGTGAAACCACTTATTATGTTTCAAATGGAGAAGATAATAATAAGGCTGGAAGATGGGGAAGCACAAACACTAATGCTCCTTCTACTATCGGAACACAGAGAGCAATAAAATCAGGAAGGTTTGTGGCTGATGTTGATTATAAGATGGAAGGGGGAAAATGTGTTGCTTCTGGGACAACTGGCTATACAGTTACAATAATTCTTTATAAAACAACCCCAGTGGATGGAGCTACTGCTGCAACAGCAATGACTGCAATGGGTAGATTTACAGTTGCTTTAAATACAGACTCAAGAACTCAAGTTGATATTCTTGAACATATCTCTACGGACACTATAAGTGCAAATGATGTTATTATTCCTCACATATATTGTGGAGGAGAAGCTGGAGGGACTTTTGATTTAAGAGGTGTGATTAGTTTTACTTTAATACGTTCCTAATATGAAAAAAATAATACTACTTTTCTTGATACTATTTACAACAACTGCCTCAGCTCAGTTTTTTAAATATTCAACTTTCTATATTTCTTCTCAAATTAATTCGCCATTAGCAGAGCAGAATCATTATATGATTGATAGAATGACTGGAGAATTGACTGACATAACTATTGTCAATCCTTTTAATTATAAATTAAATTTTGGGATTAGAAAAATTGCCAGATTTGATTATGAGAATAAGGCTAAAAGATTTTATGATGGAACTGAAAACAATATAAGCCATGCCGCTACTATTGGAGCTGTTGATGGTTTTGAGTACAATGCAACACTTTCATTAATAAGAGATAGAGGGAATGAATTTATGAACCAAAATTATTGGCTCAGATATGTTTCTGATTATTTTTTAATTAAAGGAGATTATCAAGATAAGCAAGAAATTAATCTAAAACATTTTGGAGGAGAGTTTAGAATAAGAGCTAAGGCATGGAAGTTTGATTTTACAGCTGGTGTGAAACATAGAACACATCCAGTCTATGGGATTAATCCTTTTGAAGAAAATTTTTCTCCTGATGATTCTTGGTGGGCAATAGCTTATGACTTAGGATATGTAGATCAATACTGGTATTATGATGGAGAGCAAAATGGAGTTGATGATTTTTACGATTACTATAATTGGCGATGGTTTGCTCCTGATGGAACTATGATTGCTGAAACTGATGAGGAGTTTATGAAGTATCATTTTGGAAGGGCTGTTGATGAGTATAATAGAAACGAATTAAAAAGATTAGGATTGCAACAAGAATTGTCAGCTGTGATGGGAATAGCTTTTTATCACTATAATAAGAATTTTTGGCTGCATACTTGGGGGGACATTATGCCTTATCATCATGGACTTAGCGAATATTCTTATGTCAATATAGAGGAGAGCAATCAAATCTTAGACTTTGACTATGGTATGATTTTAGGAACAAAATTAAATAAGAGAGTAGGTTTATTTATTGAAGGAAGATATCAAAGATATTGGAACATAAAAAACTATGAATTAAAAAGTGGTATAAATTATTTATTTTTATAAAAAATGGCAACAGAAATTGGAAAAGGGACAAAGATTAAATTAACATTAGAGACATTGGTTACTGTTGGAGCTACTATTGTGGCAGTTACAACAATGTATTTTACTCTTCAAGCAGATATTGCTGAGGCAAAGGAATTACCAAAGCCAATAATAACAGAAAAAGAATATGAGTTAAAAGATGAATTGATTAGAAATACAATTCTACAAACTCAGGAAGATATTAATGATATGCAAGAAACATTGGAGAGGATAGAGGATAGGGTTTATGGTAGATAAAAATAAAATAAAAAAGAAAGTTTTTTTAATGTATGTAGGGTTTATAATTCTGCTTATTTTAGTTTCTATTACTTGTAATGGTCAGGCTTTAATAACTGATAAAACTTTTAATAAAAGCCAATCAGGAATAACAGTTGTTGAGTTTTGGTCAGATTGGAATAAGGAAAATGAATGCTTTTGGCTGGAAGAAATTTCAAATGCTAAAACCTACCGAATAGATTTAGAAAGTGAAACAGCTGAGAATTACGAAATCAAAGTGTTGCCGACATTAATTGTTTTCAATAATGGAGAAGAAGTTGAAAGGTTTGAGGGGAATATAAGTTTTCAATTATGTCCCAGAAGAACTCCAAAAAAAGTGCAAAAAGTGATAGATGGTTTAATGATAAATAAATTTTAATATGTCAATACTTGGAAAAATATTTAGTTCAGGAACTGGAGAGCTTATTAAAAATGTGGGGGATGTAGTTGATAACCTAACAACAACAGATGAAGAAAGATTAGAAGCGAAGCAGAAGCTAAAGGATATGATTATGGGCTATGAGGCTCAAATGCAAAAAGAAGTAACGGAAAGATGGAAGTTTGATATGCAAAGTGATTCATGGCTAAGTAAAAACATTCGACCAATGGTGCTTATTTTCTTAGTGGTTTCTACTATTATTCTAATCTTTATTGATGGAGGAGTGATTAGTTTTATAGTTGAGCCAAGTTGGATTAACCTTCTTCAAATTACGTTATTAACAGTCATTGGTGCATATTTTGGTGGAAGGAGCTATGAAAAGGTAAAGAAAAAATAATATAATTGCTAACTATTAATACTTAAATAAATGAAAAAATTGATTTGTACTTGGATTTATAAACTAACTAATAAAATTATTTGTTTTAATTGGTGTAAAAAAAAGAACTGTGGCTAAAAAAAGAAAGTTAGGAAGTTCAAACCCTAAATACAATCAAACTAAGCAAGACAAAATAGAAACAAGAAAAGAATTTGTTTCAGAAGTAAAAGGAGTTAAAATTTATAAAGTATATTTTTTATGACATATAAATATTTCACAATAAAAGAATTTGATTGCAAGTGTGGTTGTGGGGACAATAGGATTGACCCTACATTGATAGAGATGTTAGATGAAGCGAGAGCAATCGCAGACATACCCTTTGTCATTACAAGTGGATATCGTTGCCCTAAACATCCAGAATCAATCAAGAATCCAACAAGCTCACATATTAAAGGCTTAGCTGTGGACATTAAATGTTCAGAAAGTAAGCCAAGAGCTATCATGTTAGATGCTCTTGCTCAAGTTGGTTTCCGAAGATTCGGATTGGCTGGAAAAAATAAAGGCAACTTTCTGCATACAGACATAGATGTATTGGAAAAAGCCAATCCAGTAATCTGGCTCTATTAATTTAAAAATCAGAAAAATGAAAAAATCTTTAATTATAATATCATTATTATTCTCAGGACTTTTTGCCTCTGCTCAGTTTAGTATATTATCAAATGTTGATATGCCAAATGATGAGGAGACATGGGGTGTTGAGAGTGTTACTAACAATATAGGAATTGGATATAATCTCAATGACAAATTTATGATCGGTGGAATGAAAGCTGCTGACATATATAATGTCTTTGCCAGATATAATCTAAAAGAAGATATCTATTTATCTTTAGAATCAACAAATGGCTCATCAGCTGACTCATTAGATATGAGCATGGGTGTAGGTTATTCATACGAGATTATGAAAAACTTGTATATCCAGCCTAACTATTTAATGCCTTTAAAAGAGGATGAGAATGGAGAACGTTCTGGAGAATTTAGATTCGGACTATTGTATAAACTTTAATAATAATTTAAAAAAATAAAAAAAATGGATAATATATTTAACATAACAGTAGGTTTTATAGGAAAATTAACTAATTTAATTGTGGCAATGCTTTCACTTGGTATTGTTGCGGAGATATTATATGGAAGCCCAGTTTTAGGGATGAGTGTAATGGATAACATTATTGAGGTCATCAACATGCTTGGAGGAAATGGTGTAGTTGGGTTGATAGCTTTAGTGATATTATATCAACTGTTGGAAAAAAAGTAGTTTCTATATAATGCAGAGGGGGAATAAAATCCCCCTTTGTTTTTTTTATGCAAAGTAAATATTCGATTTATACAGATGAGATGTTGGCTCTCTGGAACTCAGGGACTGGATATACAGCCATAGCAGAAATCTTAATTGAAAAATATGATTTAAAAGTCAAAAGTCGTTATCTCAGAAGAACTGTAACAGCTATCATCAAAGACTCAATCCCTAACTTTTCTAATATTAATAATAATTCAGCTCTTGATGAACATTTACTTGAGAGAGGAATAAATAAAGAAGATGTAATAAGTGTCAAACATTGGCAAAGCATGGGAGGAGATTTACGTTTCTCTATTGTTACCAAAGAAACGCAAAGACTTAGAGAGAATGAACTTCTTGAAAAGATTACCGACTTAATAGAAAAACATAATCATTATTATGCTCCTATTAAAAGAGAGAAAGAGGCTAATCATTTATTAGTTATCAATCCAGCTGACATTCATATCGGTAAATATGCTAATGAGATAGAAACTGGAGAGGCTTATAATAATGACATTGCTTATGAGAGAGTATTAGAAGGAATTGAGGGACTTATAAACAAAGCTAAAGGATTCAGCATAGATAGGATTCTTTTTTGTGTAGGGAATGATATTCTGCATATCGATAATGTGTATTCAACTACCACTAAGGGTACGTATGTAGAATCGGATGGCAAGTGGTGGGAACATTTTGAGTTAGCGTTGGAGTTATATGTTAAATGTATTGAAAGACTTAGAATCATTGCTCCTATTGATGTTTTACATTCAATGAGCAATCATGATTATCAAAGTGGATTCCATTTAGCTCATGCTTTAAAAAGCTGGTTTAGAAAAGATGAAGAAGTGTCTTTTGATATTAGCGTGGCTCACAGAAAATATTATCAGTATGGCTTAAACTTAATAGGCTTAGAGCATGGAGATGGAGCTAAGATGGATAATTTACCCCTTTTAATGGCTCAAGAAAAACCCACAATGTGGAGTGAAACAAAATACAGATATTGGTATTTACATCATTTACATCATAAAATTAAGCACAAATGGAGAGATGCAAAAGATTTCATTGGAGTTACTGTGGAATATATGCGATCTCCAAGTGGAACAGATAGTTGGCATAGTAGGAAAGGATATACTGGAGTTCACAAAGCAGTAGAGGGTTTTATACATGAAAAAGAAAGTGGGCAAGTTGCAAGGCTGGTTCATTATTTTTAATATATTTGCCTTGTCGTAATACAATACTTGTTTAAAGTTATTTTCTAAAGATCAGCCCCTATGTTCGTAGGGGTTTTTCTATTATTAACATTAAGTTGTTTATAAGTAAAGCCTTATAATTCTAAACAAATGTTAAAATGTTTTTATGTTTGTGCTGTAATAATCAATAAATAAAAAAATGGAAACATATAATAAAGGCTTAGAATTAAACAAGGCTTTGAGAGATATTGATAGATTAAGAGCTTATAATCTTGATTTGAAGATGGAACTAATTAAATTAAAAAAAGTAATAAGACAAATAAAAACTCAGACAAATGAAATTAAATAATATTATATCGGACTTAACTGGAATGGCTTTAATCTTTGGCTTTTTGTATTTCTTTTTAGGACTTTGCCAACTTGTTGACATGTTGATGCTATGTGGGAAATAAGAAATATATACGGAGACATTGTTCAAAAGAACTTGACAATTTGTGAGATGCAAAGATTTAAAGACATGAACAAAGGAAAAGGTTATACTTATAGACTACAAGGAGCTTATCCTAAAATTAAAAACCTAATAAAAAAATGGACAGACAAGAATTATTAAAATTTTACAAACTACATAATCTAACTGAAAAAGATGTGTACAAAGACAAAAGAGGTTTTTTTGTTATAACAAAATCAGGAATTGAGCAAATTCAGAATCAGAATAATATTAAAGTTGCTTATGAGGTTATCGTTTGTCATTTAGAAAATGTAGTATTAAAAGCAGTTAGCATGAGATATGATAGCAATGCTCAGGAGTTTATTCCTATTATTGAAACTTTTGGGAGTGCTTCTATAAATAATTGCAAACAACATTTTTTAGTTGAAATCGCAGAAAAGAGAGCTATGGCACGTTGTATTATCAAAACTATGAAATGGACAAACATGATGGGAGAAGATGAAATAGAAAATCAGCCTAATGAAACACTTAATAAAATAAAATGAAGATAAGTCAATCAGCATTGAAATCATTTTATGATGAGAACTTTTGCGAGTTAAAATGGGAAAAGTTTTTTATTGAAGGATATAGAAGTAGGCCAACTAATGCAATGATTGATGGCTTAGTTTTTGAGGAGCTAACTATTGGAAGCACAAGAGACAATGAAAGTTTTATTGGTATGATTCCAAGATTAAAAAATGGAAACGTATCTAAAAGAGAAGCTGACTTAGTTTATTTAAGTGAGTTTGCTAAAAAAACAATGAAAGATTTAGAAATTAAAATATTAGAAGTTCAGCCAGAATGGGAAACTGATACTTTAATAGGACATCCAGATGCTTTAATTACTTATAAAGGAAATCTGGCAATAATGGACTTGAAATATACAGCTATCAGGGAAGATGAATCTTGCAAATGGAATCCTTATGCGTGGAGTGATCTAAAGTATAAAGATTTCAGACAAGCTCTACATTATGTAGAAATGTATTATCAGCTTTATGATGTCTATTTACCATTTTTCTATTTAGTTTTTGGAAAGAGTGGATGGGTAAAGTTTATTAGTGTAGATATTACTTCAAATGCTATGGAAGATTACAGAATGTTATTAAATACCTTTTCAAAAGATTTGCAAGATTTTGAACCAAAACCGATAAAAAACTACTCAATTTGCAGAAAATGTGAATTAAATTGCACAAAAAGGACAGAAAAACCAAATGTTATAAATATAGAAATATGAGTTATAAAGTAAAATTAATTGATACTGCTGCTAAGATATTATCTGAGATGTATGAAATCCCTATTACAGAATTAACGACTGTTGGAAAAAGAACAAGAGTAATAATGGGAGCAAGAAGGATGTTTATGTTCTACTTAAATAGACATCTTGGAATTAAATATGCTCATATGAAAAAATATATTAAAGGAGTAAACCATGCAACTTGTATTCATCATTGCAATAAGATGGAGTTTCTCTTAAGCATGGCAGAGAAAAAAGCATATCGTATATACTCTGAGGAATATAAAGAGTTCAAGTTAAGAATGAAGGAATTTGATTCTGGCAATGCTGTCATATTAGCCATGAAAGAGCAGATGATTGAATTACAAGCACAAATAAATACTTATTATAAAAACAATGATAAAAGGATTTGAGAAAATTACAGCTGAATTAAATCAGCAAGAATTAGAATTAGTCCCAGTTGTTATAAGAGGACTACAAACAAAACAAGGAAAAGATAGTGCTGTTTCAAGCACAAAAATTTGCAAAGCACTTAATATATCTGCTCCAAGACTTAGAAAAATAATTAATCATATTAGAATAACAAACCAGCTTCCAGCCTTATGTTCATCTTCAAATGGATATTTTGTGGCTACTAATATATATGAGATGCAAGATTATATCATTAGCTTAAAACAAAGAATAAAAGCTCAGGTTGATGTTTTAAACGCATTAGAGCAGCAAACAATTCTTTTTGGAGGTACTGGTCAAACAACACTATTTGAATAATGGAGAGAGATTTCAAAGGTATATGGATTCCGAAAGAGGTTTGGCTTAATAAAAGCCTTAAATTAATTGAAAAACTTTTTTTAGTTGAGATTGATTCATTAGACAATGAGCATGGTTGCTATGCTTCTAATAAATACTTTTCAGAGTTCTTTGGAATAACTAAAGGCAGATGCAGTCAAGTAATTACTAAACTAAATGAAAAAGGATTGATTAATATTAAATTTGAAAGAGAAGGAAAAGTAATTGTATCAAGAATCATTAAGGTAGTTAAAAAATTAAACAGGGTATATAATGATGATGTTTTACCTATTAAAAAAAATAAAGGGGGGTATATAAAAAATGATGAAGATAATAATACAATATATAATAATACAGATAATAATAATAATAGGTTTAAAAAGCCAAAAATTGAAGATATTGAGAGTTATTGCTTAGAAAGAAAAAATAAAATTAATGCTGAAAGATTTTTTAATTATTACGAAAGCAAAGGCTGGATGGTAGGAAAAAACAAAATGAAAAACTGGAAGGCAGCTGTTCGTAATTGGGAAAACATGAGAAAAGAAAAAGGACAAATAGAATCAAAAGTAATGCAAAGGCTTTCAAGTCATAATGCAGCTAAACAAATATTAAAGAATATACAAAATGGAAATTAGAAACATTAACAAGAACGATCTGGAATTATTATGCGTTGATATAATTACTCAAGCCTTAGCTGACTTAGGACAAAAAGACAATGATCCTGAGCATAAAGTAATGTTAGCTCAATCATTAGCAAAGGACTTAAAAAACAGATATGCTTTTTTTCCAATGGAAGCTGTGAAAATAGCTTTTGATAATGGCATAAGAGATTCAGAGCTTTTTGTTTTGAGTGCTGCTAATTGGTGCAAGTGGTTAAATAAGATGAAATCTGAGATTTGGGAAGGATGGTATAATTTTGAATGTGGTAATCATCATGTAATACAACCCCATATTAGAGATATAATGAGACAACAATCAACATTATTAGTTGAGTATAATAAAAAGAGATTAATTAATTAACAATTAAAAGTTTAAAACTATGGATAAGCATATAGCAAACGACCCTAATAATCCTATAAATTGCAAAGAAGAACTTAATCTTTGTTCATGTTGCGGTACTGACAAGCAAAAAGATTCTGATGGATATGATTACTGTTTCTGGTGTGAGAAATGTTTATGGTGTCAAGAATACTTAGAACAATGCAGCTGTATAGACACAAATAATATTAATATAATTTTAGGGAAATGACAGAAGAACAAATATTATTTTTAATAGCAATATGTTTTAGTATGCTAATAGGTTTTATAATAGGGAGTTTGTCTTGTATGTATGTAATGAAACATGAAAGCAAAGAATTAGAGAAAGAGCTTGATAAGTTTAGAGAGCTTTATTTTGATTTGCTGGATAGATGGAAAAATAAATATACCAACTATGGAAACTATTAAATCAATTAAAAAAACATTTAACTGTGTTGATTCAAATGGAATTAAAAGAGGATGGATCGTTTACTATGATGATAATGATAAGATAAAAGAGATTAAAAACTTATATGATCCAACAGCTTATAATGGAAGCCGCCCAGTATATAATGATTCGCAAATATTAGAAAAACTAATAAAAGAAAAGAAAAATGATTAAAGAACTATTAAAATTAATGATAACAACTTGCCTACTACCAATAATGATTATATTTTTGATAGGCATAACATTTATAGCAATACATGAAGGCATTTGGCACAGTAAAGAATGGAAAATTAATTCTTAATAATGAAAGAAGGTTCAATGATAATTTGAATATATTTGAAGGAGAAGAAATAGAGATAAGAATTAAAGTAAGAACAAACAACAGATCAAATGAGCAAAATAGTTTATATTGGAAATGGATTAATATTATGAGTGAGGAGATAGGATTTACAAAAGAAGAAATGCACGAATTAGTTAAGTATAAATTTTTAAAAAGAACATCTATTAATAATAATGGAATTGAAGAAGTTAAGCTGAAAAGCACTACAACTCTAACTGTTAAAGAATTTACAAAATTGATGGATGATGTTTTATATTGGAGCAACAACACATTAAATATAAATCTCCCTACATACGAATAATGAAACAAGTAAGCAAAAAACAATCAGTAATTAATAGAGAGCTTAACAAAGTTTATAAAGAGATTGCTAATGAGAGAGGGCATTATTGTTCAGGATGTGGGAGAAGTGATGTTCCTCTAAGTCATAGTCATATAATTCCAAGAAGTAGGAGACCTGACTTAGTAACAGATAAGAATAATATTACATATCATTGCTTAGATACTAATGGAAGGAAAGGATGTCATACAATGTGGGAAGGAATAGAAAGAGATAAGTTGTTAGATTATACAAGAAACATGGAATATATATTAGAGAACGATACTGAATACTATTTTTTAATAACTGAGAACAATGGAAGATAAACTATTTATAAAAGCCATTACAACATTGATTATTAATAATGCAATGGAAAACTTAGAAGATGTGGCGAATGCTCACTATAAGAGCCATGATATTGATTTTAACAATAATATGTTTATGCTTGGAATGATAGGTAATGCAATAACAACAGAAAAGGATAAGGCATATCTATTAGAAGTATTGCAAGACTTAGCTGCACTTCAAAGAGAAGATGAGGAAGATGATATAATTAATCAAGCAAAAAAACTACTATAATGCCTAAGCTACCAAAAGCAAAGAAAAGGTCATGGATTCCTAAAAGAGAAAAAAGATATGGACAAACTGACAATAGTTCATTCTATCAATCTAAACAATGGAGAGCAACTCGCAAATGGTATATACAACACAATCCATTATGCGAACAATGTGAGAGAGAAGGAAAAATAGCCTCTGGTAATTGCGTTGATCACATAAAGCCAATTTCAAAGGGTGGTCATAATTTACACGAAAGTAATTTGCAAACATTATGCAACAAGTGTCATGCAAAAAAATCAGCACAAGAGGGTGTAGAATATAGAAAAGGAATAAAAATTTATAAAAGAGAGGGTATATATAAAAAAAATAAAAATAATGATTAGGGGGGCTATTAAAATCTTAAAAGCAAAAATTCTCCAAA
>TARA_R100001443_G_scaffold11661_2_pt1 | contig 18744 bp, 20 predicted proteins | sample TARA_R100001443 | Tara Oceans TARA_R100001443 (sample SAMEA2622142) | marine metagenome | biome: marine biome (ENVO:00000447); feature: deep chlorophyll maximum layer (ENVO:xxxxxxxx); material: "saline water (ENVO:00002010), including plankton (ENVO:xxxxxxxx)" | depth 50 m
CAGGTCTTGGCGCAGTTTGGGGCGGATCTCCCCCTGCTTGTGGAACCCCGGTAACATCAAAGTCAGGCTCATCAGTTCTTGATTGACCTTGAGTCGATGTCGTCGGGTCTTTCTTTTTGAGGGCTTCAAGTTCTTCCGTTGCATAAGCGATACCTTCTTTGGCTTTTTCAATGCTGGTTTCACCAGGAAAGATACCCCGACCGGTGGAGGCTTTAATCCCAACGCCAAGGACTCTCTCAATAGGCTTAGAAAGATACTTTGTTTTAAGTGGTCCCTTCGTCCTGTAGATACCTTCCTGCTGCATCCGTCCTTGCAACTCACCCAAGTCAATATCAGGGTCAGATTCGTTCAAACGAGTAAACGCAACAAACTCATCTGGGTGTCGAGATGCGTACCGAGTAGCCGCCATGGGGTCAGTAAACCCATTGATGGCTGCCCAACGACTAAACCCAGGCATAGCAAACCAATTGCGAACACTTGCCGTAAGAGCATCCGTTGGGGCCAGGGTTTCCAGTCCCTTCCTAAGAATGGAACGCGCTTCGTCAAACTCTGCTGGAGACTGCATCTTTGCCAACCCAGCAGCATATCCCTCTGGACCCTTCAGAGCTAGCTCACTGCTGGCATCGTAAAGACTCATGACTTCCCCAAGCATCTGGGGAGGAATGCCCGCACCAAAACTCTTGGCGTACTCAATCTGCTCTTGAAGAAGCTTTTTAGATTCGGCTGCTGCAATTTGTGATGCGTTCGCGCCACCAGTTGTTGGGGTCCAGAGAGATCGCTGCAAGCCCTGCGTAATAGCGTTGCTAATTATTGAGCCATGGTCCCCTTTGGCTCTTTCATTAGCAAGCTCATTAAACAAGCTAATATGGCCGGGTTCTTTTGATTGAGACAACATTGCCAAAAGTTTGGTGTATCCATCATCAGCTTGCCTACCTACTCTTCGGTTGGCATCAATCCTGGCATTGTACACTTCAACAGGGTTGCCATCACGGACCAGCAGGCCCATTGCCCCACCGTTTGCATTACCAAAGGTGTTTCTGATTACTGAGCCATATTCTAGACTAATCTTTTCCCGTGCTTGCTCCGGGGTTAGGTTTCGCAACTCTTTCATCAAGTCTCTATTTCTTGCTTCAAAACTTGCTTGCATGCTTTGGTCTGAGGCTATGAAGCCCTTCAGCACACTATCTGGAACAGTCCCAAGCATGTCCAAGGAGCCCTTGTAGGTTTTCATCAATGAACCAAGAAGGTCAGCCTGTGCGCGTTGGCTTGTGGCTCCAGCCATGGCCGATGAAGCAGCGGCCTGAAGCGACTTGGTAAATGAGTTCATCAAAGCCACTTGAATGTTGGAATGGCTCTCAATGGTTTCAGTTTTCCATTGGTTCTCTGTTCTGGCTAGCAGAGAAAAAGCTTCTGAATACCGAGCACGTAGATTGGCTTCAACTTCGGGGTCCAGTGCAGTAGCGGTCGGATAGTGCCGACCAGCAAAGTATTCCCCAAGACCGCCCGTAGGTTGTTCTGCCATTTTATCTTCCTATGCGAAACCAGGTGTGTAGCCTTCTTGCAATTCAACTTCTTCCTTTCCGCGCCTATAGCCCTCTAAACCCGCCCTTCTGGCTTTAGCAGAAAGCTTTTTAGCAGCGCCTAGCCCAGACTCTCTCATGTCGGCGGCCTTTTGGCGGCGAATATCTCCCCACTGCTTCATTGCTTTAGAGGTAGCAGCGCTTGTTGCGGCTGAAGAAACAGCGCCAGTAACTTGCGCCTTTCGGGCATCAGCCATCTTGCCAAGCTGAGTCTGTGTTCCACGTACTCGTTGAGCAAGCTGCTGCATTCGAGCAATGTTTTCTTGCCGGGCTCCCTTTAGATATTCAGATGACGCTGCCCGGCCCTGCCTTCTAATATCTCTTGCAGCTTCCCTATCCATTCCTGAAGCGCCACCAACAGCAGAACCACGCCCCGCAACCATCCTAGCCTGCTGCTCATACCTCTCTTGAATTGAGCGAGCTTCAGCGCGCTGTTGCGGTGTAAGCTTACCTGCCCGCCTCAGTGCCTTTGCATCACCAGCATGAATCTTTCTAAGTTGTTTTTCATACTTAGTTGGAAATGCCGCGATAACAGCCGGGGCCAACTGGGCACCAATGGTGGCAGTGGGAGCAAGCCAGGCCCCCTTTGTGCCTGCGGCAGAAGACTCCGCCTTGCCCTCAAGCAACGCTACTCTTTCTTCAAGTTCGTCAGATGCAAGAGCCATTGGAAATCCTTAATTAGAAGTTGGGGGGTCGCCTGATTCAAGGCGTGGCTCTCTTATGCGAGGACCGCTAACAATGTCCTGACCGTCTTCGGTCAAGGTATTAATATTAAAGCTATCATCGTCAAAATCTATGTCATTTATAGACTGCAATTGTTCCACATCTTTAGTATTAAAATCAGGGTGGTTTTCAGAAACGGAAAATGGACTATTGGTCCCCTCTCCACCATTATACGGCAACTGGGTTTTGTGACCTGTCTCGTTGTTTTCTTGGTAACCCTCACCCTCATGGTTGAGGCGTACAGCCAACACAGAAATCCCACCACACATGGTCACCATTTTTGGTGTTTGTCGGTCATCGTTATCAGCATATTCTTTAATAATGCTTGGCCAGTTCATTACTTCAATTGTGTTGAACCCACGCTTTGCTTCAAATTGAAGCGACCGTTGAAGCCACCTAAACCGATCTTCTTTAGAAGACTTGGTCGTCTTGCTACCAGAAGATGAGGACGTTGAGTGCTTCATTGATGGAACCTTTGCGTAGGATCCTGCATGGACATGACCATTAATCCTAAGCTTTAAATCCCAACGCTCACCAAACTGTTTTCCACTGAACTTAGATAGCTCAGCTTTAAACCATCCCTGCCAAGTTATAAAACACGATGCTTTCCATGGGCAAAAAAAGCGAACAGCAAATGATTGATGGACATGGTACAAGCGTTGAGAAGCAGCACCACCAAGCTGTTGGGCTGTCGAAGCCGTGTACATTGAAGCATGGTATCTATCTGGAAAGTTAAACCCATAGTTGTATCCGCGAGCAAACGTTCCAGTACGAAAACAGCCAGCATCAAGACCATTTGTTATTTTTTCAAACGGTGAAAAATGCCGGTAATCAATCCCACCATTTAGACCTTCAAAGGTTTGGTTGGCTGGGGCAATATCTGAGCGAGGATGGAAAAGAAGCTTGCCATAAATATCATTAGCATTGATGGGTGCATCTCCATCAGGACCAACAACAGGACTATATGAATCATTAAAAAGCCCCATTTATGTTCCCCATTCTTCAAAAATCCACGCGGCCTGCTCTGTGTAGTCAGGATTATTTCCATCCATTGGGATGTAGTCAAAGGCCATGTATCCAACATTTCCGTTGCCAACCTTGAACGCCTGGCCGTTATCATTTTTGTCTGAGGCTGGAAGGGCCATCAAATCCATATCAATAGGTGATCCTGCGGCCCAACGGTGGTCAAAGGAGTCTCTTCCACCCTTTAAAGCCCAAGCAAAGTATGGGTCAAACGGGTCATCTGGGCCCATATTAAAAACAGACATATCAGGATTAGAGAACCCACAATAAAACGCGAGGTTTTCTAAGCTCCATCGAGAAATATACATAGTCTCTGTTACAGAGTAGATGTGCTCAACATCATTAAATCTACGGTTTGCTTTTGCAGTTCCATTAAACTCACAAGCAAACCCACCAAGACCAGTAGACGGACTAAAACGAAGAAGCGGAGCATCTTTGTTTTGTTTAAAGAAAAACACAGGGGCAACCCACCCACGACTACCAGCATTTGCTGCGCCAGCTACTAGGGCCTTTTTATTTAGCCGCGTGTACATTGTAGAGAGTCTTGCGTTTAAATAAAAGAAAACCGAACAGCCTTCTTTCCCTGGATTCAACCTATACATTTTAGGTGAATAAATGTGTGCAGGAAAGTACGGCGCACCATCAGTTGGGATTGTTCCTGCCGAGTTGTATGGCTCAATATTTTGCCATCTTTGACGGTGAAAGGCGTTCTCAAAACCCTGTTTTGCAAGAACTGACCCAACTATTCCTGTTGAATCAGAATGAAAATTAATAGGGTCGTTCCAGTCTGGGCTATGAATCGTTTCTGGGTACGCAATGTGTTTGGTTACAACAGTTCCATCAAGAACTTCTTGTTGGGCAGACGAGCGCAAAGCGCCAGAGTAAAGCTGGTCAGACCCAATAGCAGCCATAGAAAGGTCAGATTCTACTACTGAACCATTCAAGTGACTAGCTAGGTCAGCTTGATGCTCATTAATGCTGTCTGTAGATACAGTCTTACCGGACTGAAAATCATCTGGCACAACTAACCCCCAAGCATTGTTCCCCGAGGAAACCGAATAACTGTAAGCCTACAGTTTGGAATAGACACACCATATTCTGGTGAGTTCACGTCAACCCCACCCGGAAAGTATTCTACTTCATTTATTTTGCGAACATCGGCCCTGTCTTGGTACTGTGCAGAATGTTGCCCAGCAATGGGCGATGCCCGATGTTCTCCCGCCGGAACCATCATGACAAAAGTGCTCGTTGACTTTTCTGTTTTATTAAATGTTCCTTGTCCACGGAGAAGATCATATCTATCAACGGGAACATTCATTCCTGGGCCAGTTCCAGACAAATGCTCACCATCAAGTTCAATGGCCAACTTTACTCTGGGCCGAATTTTATCAGGAAAATAATCCATTTCTGGTCTTGGGTTGTTTACCCAGTGCTCTGAAGAAAGCCGGTACGTCCTCCAACTAACGCTAAACAAAACAAGTTCAGCATACTCAGACTTCCATGTGACGGCGCAGTCACCATCAAAGACCTCTTGCATGCCTTTCATATAAGGAACGAGCCACGCACCATTGCTCTTTTTGTGGTTTGTTGCTTTTAAAAACTCTGCATCACAATGCCATTGCCACTTTTTTCCACTAGACGTGACCTTTGTAAACCTTTGATACCCATGTCCTGCATATCCAGACTTGCCTTTGTGGAGAACAATTACAGACGACGAGTTCTTAATAGCTCTAAAATCAAATCTATTTCCAGTATTTTGAGTACACATTTGCCAGTGCGTCATTGACTCAGCAATACGCTTTGCCTCTTGCCACTCTCGCTGAAGTTCTTCAGGGTCTACAACTTCATTCTGAAAATTACCAAATGGTGCGTAGTAAGCCATTAATTACCCTCATAGATCGCTGGAGAACGACTACCAGGCAAGCTTGTTTTGGGACCAAACACATCAAGACTAATTAGCGCAAATGGCTCATGAATCGCAGATGATGTCATCGAAAGGCTAAAGACATTGCAAGAAGGAATATCTATCGGGACACGGTGTGTATATACTCGCCTGGTTCTAAAAGGCAGCCTTCCTTCGCTGCTACGCAATTTTGGAATTGCAGTATTATCCATAGTCATTTCACTTTCTACAGCATCAGGGCCACCATTAATGTCCCCATCGTAAAGGGGGATGCTGTTCGTTTCTGGATGAGAAAGAGAAACTGTAATTCCAGATCCAATTTGAGAATCCAAATCCCAATCGGCAAACATCTTCAATGTAGAGTGACTTCCGCTACGTTCTTCAAACATAAAAATAGCTTCTGCCGCACGATGAGTGTCGTGTAGGCTCGGTCCAAAGTCAGAAAAACTACACCAACCAGTTTGGTAAGTGCTGTTTAGCGAACCACCAGCAGGAAAGTTTGGGTAACCACGGCCATAAACATAGATATTATCTACTGCTTTTCCCTCTTTGTTTACTCGGCCACTCCACTTACCAGCAGTGCAAATCAAGTCGCCTACCCGCTCAGCCGCCCGAATACTCAAGTCTTTACGAAGACGCCAACCGTTGTTTTGGTAGTCCCAGATAAACTGCATGTTGGGTTCATCACTGTTCTTATAAGGAAGAACAAACACCATTTCTTTGGTAACGGGGTCAATCCAAGAAACACCGAAGCGCTCTCTTGTTTTGTTCACATGCTTAAGTTTTTGTCTTACAGCAGCACCAATATCAATGACTCCACCCTCTGACCCAAGCTGCCAAAACGTTCCGTTTCCATACCAGATAATTGTACCATCTGGTGACGCCTGGGAAAGATTAGGGCCAGCACAACCAGCAGTCTTACTGATAGTACCAAAACTCCACTCAGGATAATCTCCAGAAACGTAGTGTGTTGCTGAATCTTTAAACAACAACATTAGGTTTCTTTCGCCAAGAATGGCCGGTAGAGCGCCTGTTAGTGGGCCTGTTTCTGGGAACACATCCCGCCAATGCGAAGCAAAAAAGCTTTCTGGTGTAGCCCCATTTACGTTTCCTTGTTCACTCCACCAAACCCGAGAAGAGTGCATCTCTGTTCTCATCACAAACATGGAGCCACTAAAAGACTTCATAAAAAAGAAGCCCCTTGGGGTCGTCCTTCGGTCTTGCCACACCGGGCCAAGCTCACCATCAGGAATGTCATCCATATAGTCAGTAGCGCTATTGTTGGCGATCCTATGAAGAAACCGAGGGGAGCCATCATCACTACTTGGAAGGGCTCTTAGGTTCATGGTTCTCAGCAGAATACGAGCAATCGTTCCCGGTGGACCTTTAGGAACACTGTTTACCCAAAAACGCCTACAGAGAAAATCAATCCCATATTTTGTCCAAGGTGAATCAGCCTTGGCGACATGATGATTGATTGCAACACGACCACCGGGCTCAGAGGTGGCTGAATAAGAACCATCAGCATTTTCAAAAACTACCGAATAGTACCAAAGACCAGCCTCAATTCCACCTGTAGTGATAGCCGCCCCGTCGCTACCAACATCAACAAGATTGTGATTGAGTGTTCCAATTCGGCCACCATCACTAAAGCCACCATCATTTACCCAGTCTTCGCCTGCCGCTGGACCAACCGCATGTGGGGGTGAGGGGTAGCTATAAAACCCATAGTCTCGAAGACGGTCGCCGTCCCAAACATACGCTTGGCCACCATCACAGTACGTAAAATAAACGCGATTCCCAACAACTTCTATTTGAGGTGGAAAGTGCCTTATTCCTGTAGGAGTAACAGAACGCTTAACGTTCTTATCTGTGAAGTATTTAATTTCACGAAAACCCTTTTGACCCCCGGCCACATACCCAGAAGTATCCGGCATCTCTCCGTAACGGGAACCAGGAATAAACCGAAACACGCCCTGTGAAGAAAGCCAAATCAGTTCCGGCGCAACCCCATCCCACAAGAAACACTTCATTGCAAGAACACCGGACAAACCACTCTGAGGGTTTTCAGTTACAAATGTTCCATTGGGTTCTGAAAACAAAGGTCCAGACGAGTACGCAGACGCAGAACTATTGCTCCATTCATTAGGAATAAGCGGCATTATTCTGAACTTACTTTCAAGGAATCCTTCGGGATTCAAAGTCAAGTTCATAATTTCAAGAGCCAGGCTGCCGTCAGAGTACGGCATTTTACCCATAACCTTAGCAAAACCAACTGTTTTACCTAGGTACTCTTCCCAAGCCATATCACGCTTCCTTCACTGGATATGAGCCAACACCAACTCTAAGGGTAGTTCCAAGACCATCACCAAACGCTGGTCGCTCATGCCCTGAAAATGAGTAGTCTCGTTTCAGCTTCTCAAGTTCAAGAAGGTATGCGTCATAGTACATGCTTTTTCGTTTAAGGTTTCCGTCACGGTCACCCAACAAAAATGAACAAGAAAGCTCAATTAGGGCGTTGTAGCATTCAGGTGGTATGCGGCAAGCATCTGCATCGTGCTTCATTGTGTCCGGTCTACGCAAGCAAGACAGTAGAACATTGTCTTTGTTGGTTGGACGACGATTGAAACGTATGTGCTGATGACCCACAAAGTCTTTCAATGGAAAATCTACATCTACAGGGTCGTGACTTCCATTGTCTGTAACTGAAGTCTGATACCCTTCGACAATTTTCCAAAGATAATACTGACCATCTGCCGAAATATCGCTGTGCAATACTGAGGAATTTAGAGCCTGGTTTTCATGGCGAGCCCTAAAGATCCACTTTTCCACACCGTGGTGGTGGTACGAGTGCGGCGAAAGAGCCTCATCTTGACTGTAGCCATTCATCCAATCAACGTCTGGAGTAGTAACTATAATGGCTGGATCGCCTGTTTTTGTCGTCACCTGTGCAGACGCAGGAGACACTGAAGAGATATAAAAAGGCAACCCTTGCTGCTCTCTTACCCGCCACAAGTGGCTTCGTTCTTTTGGCCAGCGACCCCAGACATGACAAACCTTGTATGAAAATGTCCCACCAGGACCATAGCTAGGTTTAAATGTTGACCCGTCATAGCCCCACAAGCTTGTTCTTTCGGCTCTTTTAACTCCAGGCGTATACCTTGGTGCTTTCAACTGAAAGAAGTCCCCACGCTGGTATATGTCAGGCTCACCAGAGTCTTGCCATCCAGCAGCAAGCCTATGCCTAGACATCTCGGGGCCAAAACGAGAAACAGGAAGCTCTACAGAAGACTCTTCTGGATTCTTAATGACCTGACGAATGCTTTGTAGTGCCGCATCGTATGGGTACTCATACGTATAGATTCGTGCATCCATGTTTGCTTTTGCAAACTGACTTGAAAAGGGCATATCTACAACAATCAAGTCATACTCAATACCTTCTTTTTGGTCAGTATATTGGTACACATCTTGAATTCTTCGCTGGTGCCACCGGTTGTCACTTCCGTAAACCTCAAACCAACGGCCCCGCAAGACCTTGTCAGACATATCTGTAGATTCGATAGGCGAGGAACTACTTAAAATAGCAAAGACACGATTATCGTTTACAGTCCATGGACTAAAGTTTGTATGAATCAGGTTTACATTGGTGAGCTTAATCTGTGGTTCTAAAATAATTCGATACTCTTCACGAAGTAGAACCTCTGGTATCTCACCCCAAAGCTTACGAAGTGCTTGATTTAGAACATTGTTCAGGCGCTTTGTTCCGGTATCGCCTCGCTCTGGATACCCGGTCTTAACTCTGATTGCTGCGCGCAAGTCCTGAAGGTTCACAATCCACTCCAAAGAAAAACCCCTAGGAGTATACCACTCCTAGGGGTTCTTAGCAGGTAGCAGCTAACTACATAACGCTAATGTTTGCGCTTCGTTGCGCAGCACCAGACCCGGCTTCAACCCAGTATCCGAAGATTTGGGCTGCTTCTACGTCACTGCTGGGCGTTGAGTCGCTTTCAACAGTTCCGGTTGCCGCAGGACGGCACTGCTCACCAAGAACAGTTGTACCAGAAGAGTCAACCGTACACTGTCCACGACATACCACCCAACCATACGAGTTGTTTGGGATGTCCAGTACAGCAATACCAGCCAACTGCGCCTTAAGCGTGGTTGCTCCAGCATAAGCAACTTCAATGTTGCTGCTAGTGGTAAAGGCACACAGACGAGTGTTGAGAATCGCACCACCACTGGTGTTCTTCACAAGCTTGTACCACTGCTTTCCGTGAGTAGCGTGAAGGAATTCACGTACTTCACCGGCAGCGGCAGGCTGCTCAGTCGTAACTTCGTCTGGGAAGTCAAGATAGACTTTAGAATCGAAAGGCATGAGTAAATCTCCTTAAAGTTAGAATCAGGTAATTGCGACTGCGGCTTCAGCGGTACAGCCGTTAGCCATGAGGTTCGTCATAGCAAACTGAGCTTCAAGGATGATGTATCCAACATCCGCATCAACGTTTCCAGTCTCAAGGTGATCCGCAAACTTGGTGACTCGGAAGTCGTTGTTAGCGTTGACCCAATACTCAATCGTGTTGGGGTTCAGCAGGTATACCGGATCCGTAGCGCCAACTGCGGCATCAGTCATCCAACGATTGGCATGGTATTGAACACCGTTCACCATGTAAACAGTCGGGTGAGCCTTGCCCGAAGACAAGTCAGCCGGAGTGTACATAAGTTGCGGACCAGTCGTTGTGCCGGAAGTGCGAACTTCGTTACCAAGCAGAACGTGATCAGAGATTGAAAGAATTCCAAGAGAAATCCCTTCTTCATCTTCTGCAAACGTATCCGCAGTGATCTTGATCTCTTCAGCACGCTGAAGGAAATCGGTTCCAATAGTAGCGCCATCAAGGAACTGGTTGTGCCAGTTATCCACAAAATCCGTCACGTCATTAACGCGGGTTTCGTTTAGGTACTGGATGCTAGCGGCAGCCTGAGCAGCGGGGGTATTGAACACCAGAGCACCACGCTGGAAACCAGACGAAGTAAGTCCAGAAACCGTACCGTTCAGCGTACCAAGTCCAGAAAGGTTGCTGACGTTACCCATGTAAAGCTGACGAACAACATCGTTCTTGAGAGACTGCATTGCTGCTTGACTCTCATCTTGAACGAAGCGCTTCACTTCTTCCTTCGTAGACATACGGTCACGATCAATGTGCGGAAGGATGATGGGCTTAATGTACTTGGCCCAGTCACCAGTCATCGCACTCAGCGTTTCACGCTTAGCAAGCGGAACACTAAGGTTTGTCGCATTAATCTCCGTCACATCCGAGTGACCAGACTTCACGCGAACAACACGAACCTGGGTTCCACCAGAACGCTTGACCTTCATCCGACCTTGAAGGGCCTTCAGCAAAGGATCGCGGTTGTAAAAAGAAACCACAGACTTCTTAACGACGTCTGGGACTGTCAGGGTTGCATACTCAAGAAGAGGCATCAGTTATCTCCAATAATAGGAATCAGCGGTCCAACAAGTGGGCATGTCTATTCAATACTTCATCCCAATCAAGCTCGTCAACTGAACGAACCGGTGCGCTGGTGGCAATCTTGCCGTCAGCAATGGCCGCTTGTTTACGTGCATTTTGGTTTGATTGTACTGATTTGGTCGGAGCAGGCTGAACTGCCTTTTCCTTACCTATAGTATTCTTGTCAATCCCAGATCGCCAAAGCGCATAATCATACGCATTGTTCATACGATCAAGAACAGTGGCCCCGCTATGCCGTTCAAATAGAGATTCTAGTTCTGTTGCAAACAGTTCCCGTGCATTCTCTGGAAGAGAAGAAAACTCAGGATGTGTTGTACTGAACGCCTGCCAAGCAGTATCAATAATGTCATTTGACATTGTAGAAATGAATTCGTTTTGCTCATCAATCCTGGTCTGCAACGGCTTTACGTCGTACCCAGACGACTCCATTGCATCAATAAGGTCAACAAACTCTTTCCGAGAGCGTTCGTAGTTTTGTTTTTCTACTTCAATTGTTGCCCGTTCAGCAGCAACCAGCTTCATGATCGGCTCAACATGAGAACGAACATCGTTTGACAACGCATCCATTTTTACGTCATCAAAAGATGAATACTCAATTTTTACCGGTTCTTCCTTCGCAATTTCCTGCGTAGGCTCAGGTGCAGCCTCAACAACTGGAACTTCATCTTTTGTTTCAGTTGACACTGCCTCCGCAGTTTCTTGATTCGGCGCATCTGACTGAAGATCATCTGTTCCTTTGACTTCAGTAGATTCCGGCTCCGCCTCCAAGCTCTGGGCTTGCTCCGGGGTTTCCGGCATCGGCAGGCTCGGCTGGCTGGTCGGCTCCGGTTGCGGTTGCGGCGACAGATTCTCGGGCGCTGGGGACTGGGATTGTTCCATTTGCGATTCCATTCACAAACTCCATTAGGTCTGCATCGTTAGACATATCGTAAATTCCAGGTGCAACACGCTCTGCTACTGCTTGAAGCACTTGGATAAGTTCTGGTGTCATTTCACTTGAAGCTAGGTCAAGATAGCCGCCTTCCACCAAAGCGGTTGTTGCTTGCTGAATAATGTCAGCAGAAAGCATATCAAGAGGTACGCCTGTGTCCATATAAGGAGCAACAGCCTCCATTCCTGGCGCTGGCATATCCATAGGGGGCGCAGGCTCAGGCGGCATCTCGGCACCGGCCCCACCTTCAGCGCCCATAAGCTGCTGAACACGACCGGCCTCTTGAATAATGAGTTGTTCAAGCTGCTCAAGCGGCATGTTTTGGATTTCTTCTGGTGTCGGGGCGGCCATCGTAACTCCTAACTATTCGCAGACAGTGGTTTGGCTGTTGCTGCTTGTGATATATCAATCTTGCCAGACTTGGCGTCAGATTGCGCCTTATCATGTAAGTTTTTCCAACGAGTATATTTAGAGTCTGACCATCCCGTAGCATCCTGCATTTCTTTTTGGTAAATGTAGTCGGCTACACCTTCAAGGCCAGATTCCTTAAGCCGCTTAGACTTTTCAAAGTCTTCTTCATACGCAGATTCAACCTGTTCTCTGTGTACAGACGAGCCAGGTGTCACACGACAAAGGTTGTTTTCCTGTTCAAACCTTTGGATGTCTTTGTACGACTTGAATTCTTGTCCAGACGCCCGCTGTTTTCGCGTAAGAAGGTTTTGAGAGTAGTGCTCTAGACCTTCAAACACGGGACCAATGTGGCGAAAGTGGTTTACGTTGACCTTTTTTGATGGCTTCCCACACGATGGGCAATCATCATGTTCAGGAATAACGTCTGACCCAAGAAACAATTCTTCGTAAGCAAGCTTACAAGACAAGCATCTGTATTCATGAATCGGCACAGCTAATCCTTACGAGAAGTGTTTTTCATACAACTCTTTAAGGTCTTGATAATACGAACCAGCAGGGGTTTCAGGGTCACGCTCAGTCCATTTTTCAAGCAACATGGCAACGTCGCTTTCTACGCTACCAGAATCCATATCGTCTTCTTCGTATGGATTGAATGCGTCTTTATTTGGACGCTCTTGCTTGTTTACATACTCAGAAAACGCATCATCTTCTTCCATCTTCTTAGAAAAATCTTCAGGCTTCATGTCTCCCATGATTCCAGAAGGCATTTCAAGAACAAGAATAGTCAGCGCTTCCTTGTCACCCTTGTTCGCTTTTTTTGCTAGTGCTTTTAGATCATGCATTGAAAACTCCTGTGGCTGCCAATTGTCAACCTTGAGGGATGGGGGGCATTCCCATGGGGGGCATTTCAGGCGACCCACCCATAGCTGCCATTTCTTCTAAAGCTTGTGCTTCTGGAGAAGCTGATTCTTGCATAGCAACAAAATCTTCAACTGATTCAGTCTTTACCAAAGACGGCCTAAATCCAAACGCCTCTACAACTTCGCGAGCAAGCTCCTTTTGGTCGATTGCTTCGCTAAGAGGACCGCCCGAAGACAAGTAAGAAATCAACTCAATCAAATGAGCGCGACGAACAATCTTGTCTTCCATTAGCGGACTAAACGGAAGTAGCCGGAAAGCCGGTGACGCTTCAACAATTTCTTTTTCAAACGTTGCTGCATCAACATCAACTTGAAGAAGACGAGACAGCCTATCTACATTGACGCCAGAAAACTCTTTGTTTACCAGCGCCCATTTAAACGCATCCAAAGCACGCCTGAACATGGACGTAACAATCCGAACAACCTTTCTTGAACGAATTGCCAAACGGCCTTCAATTGCGGATCGGATCATGTTTGCTTCAGCAGCCGTCCGAATGTTCTTTACTTGGCCCTGCTGGTAGTCAGCCATGCCAGGTAGCCAACGAATTGAATCAATAGCCTGACTCAGGTGGTTGTTGAAATCAAACGTCGTCTTCATTTCTGGGCTGACCCAGATATTAGAATCAATGTTTCCATCTGGTGGGGCGTGAATCAATGTCGGTTCCCATGTCCGGGCATTCTTCCACCGCTCAAACTCTTCCTCAGACCGAAACAGCTTAGAATCCACAAGCATTCTTCTCGGTAGTCGAGCAACGATCTCTCGACGCGCACTAACCAATTCATTGATGTCTCTTTGAATCGGCGCAACCAACGTTGTGTCGGGGATTCCGCGAATGCGGCCAATACCAGGATGAAACACCAAGACTTCGTATGGTCGCCCATACGGAATTTCAGACTCCATCAAAAGCTGATTTGTGTCTGGATGCAGATGGTACAGCTTGTTTCTTTTAAAGTCCCAATACTCTACAAGAGACACGTACTCTTTTAGCCCGGCCTCGCGAAGCTTAATCTCTGCTTCGTCTTTCATGTGAGAGTGAACAAGCGAGCGCGGGTACGTGTCACCTTTGATTGTCTTCTTTACTTTGTTGTAGACCCCTGAATCAATTCGATCGCGAAGGTCATCAATGTGTAGAACAAACCGCTCAAAAGCCCACGCCGAATCAGCGGCACGCTTTGCATTGGGGTCAAAGTGAACCTCCCATGGAAGCTTTGTCCTCCAAATTGGTCGGCCCAAGTCTGATGACCACATCACTTTCAATACGCTCATATCAAACAGAAGCGCATGAAGAATCATTTCACGAAGGATGTCATCAAGCTGGTCTTCTTCTGCAAAGAAGTTCAGTGCCGCAGCAACCCTCTTGCCCGCAAATGTCGCATCTTGATGCCGCTCTGGAACCTTGTAAGACATTGCCCGCTGGTCAATAGCTTCAACCTGGGGAAGATCCATTGCGAGCGATGAGGCAATGGTATCAATGATTGGAAATACTTCGTTCTGTACCGCCGCATAATTCCTAGAAGACGTTGGATTAATTTGAGATGAGTACCCATCACCACCCCAAAACTCCCCTCGATAGTACGAAAGGTTTCTAATCAACTCATCTGCACGGTATGTCTTAAAGTTCTCTTCAGTCTGAGTAATAAGGGTGACCATCTTCCGAAGGGTCTTGGCCTCTTTTGACTGTTGCTCGGCAGAACCGGCAAACTCTGCATCAGAAACGTAGTTGCTCATTTGTGATGACCCCAAGGACTATTTGAATTCATATTTGCTTGACGGTCAATGCGGTTCATCAGACGCCTCCAATTATCGCGTGACCTTTGTTGGTCTGACATCTTTCTCTTATCCCATCGAGCGCCAACCTCAATCCTCCACGCCCAAGCTGCGCCAGCCATAGATGCAGCAAGGTCATAGTGACCACCAGACGAGTCGCGAGAAAGCTTGTCCCATTGACCACGATAATTCAAAAGCTGACGAATACAGCGAGTAGAGTTGATAGTAAGAGACTCATCAGAGATAAGCTCTTGAAGAAAACTGATTGCTTGGGCTTTTGTTTTTACCGTCGAATACCAACCGGGAATGCGGGTGTAGCCAGAGCGGCCATGTGCGCTGGCCTTCCTATGGTAGAGGTTTTTCACTCCCATTGTAAGCAGGTGAGAAATTAAAGCCTCACCTACACCGTTGGCTTCAACATAGATTCGCGCATCATTGTATTTCTTTGAAAGCTTTGCGAGTTCTCTTGCCATTTTAAATGCTTCAGAATGCCCAAGGTATTCAGCAGCCTGAGTGCAGTTGTCTACATTTAGAACTTGAACACCAAACATATCTCTGGTGGACCAAGACCCAGCAGGGTCGCAAAAAATCAAATACTTGTTTTCTTCTCTTGGTTCTTCAAACTCAACGTACTCAGACGTTTCAACGCTAAGGCCGGTCCCTCTGTCGATACGTTCCATCATTGACATAAGGTTCTTTGAATCAAACACAGATTCGCCAGCAAGAACCCAGCAGTCAAGTTCATTTACTGGATACTCTGCACGGAACTTTTCAAGGTTGTTCCTACACTTTTGCAGCCCTTCAGTTTGCATCCAGAAGGCTTGTGCCGCAGTGAGGTGGTGTTTGTCTGCGTATTCTTGCACCACTGAATCTGGTCGCCAGCTTGAGGGCGGCTGAACCGAATACTCATTTACCATTGTCCAGGGAATGAAAACCTTCAACCACTTGCTGTGTGGCTTTTCTGCGTCCAGGCAGATTTCATGAAGCTGGTCACCATGGTAGCTTGGCGTAGACTCAGCAATAACAAAGCCACTGTTACTTGGTACAGCGTTTAGAGCAGAAGTCCACGCATCTGGGCCTGCCGTATCTGACCACTTAGAAATCTCAGTAGCAAGCAATACCTGAACCGTTTCACCACGCAAAGGTTCTTCGTCTTTTACTGAAGCAATCACCATTCGACTATCAAGAACAGGAAACTCAAGAGTTCTTTTTAGTCCAACAGACTTCTTTGGTTTTATTTCTGCTGGAAGGTGGCGGTGAAAACGAACAGCCATTTCTGAAAGGGCTTTTGCGGTTTCTTTTTTATGAGCAAGCAGGCCAACGCGACAACCTGTTCTGAACATTGCGTGTTGCGTAGCAACACACGTAAAGAATGTGCTGCTTCCTTCCTGACGTGGCTTTACATGCACAAGCCATTTATTTTCTCTGTAGCAGCGCTGTACAGCCGCAGCCAAAATACGCTGATGTTCCCAGAGTTCAAAAGGAACAAGAGCCCCACTTTTTGACCGGATTTTATTCGAGGAACAATATGTCAGAGGATCCCAAAAGTCCGGGCTTTGTGGAGACAGAAGAGTCATTTAACTCCACCCGCGAACACGTTGAACGGCCCGCCACTGGTAACTCCACTCAAAACCTCTTGGTCACTCTTTACCGCAGGGTTCTTCTTTTGGTTGTACCTATTTTTATCTGTAAGTGTTTGTCTTGAAACCGTGACGATGGACATGATTGCGTCCACGTCTTTCTTTTCCATTCGGCCTTTTCGGTAACTATCAAGAACGTCTTCACAGACATGAATGATTCCTTGGTAGTCTTGAAGAGAGAACCTTGGGTCTGGTTTATTTTTGCTCATTTTTAGTTGCCTCAATTAGCATTGTTGCTTCAATACCCGCATCGGGCATTGCAGCGCAAAGCGCTTTTGCAAAGTCATTATTTGTTCGGAGTTGTTTAATTGCTCTCTTTATAGAAGCATGTACTGCCTGCCGGGAGCAACCCTCTTCAAGTCCAATGACTTCTAAACGAACCCCCTTAAGCGTTTTCTCAAAACGTCTAGCTTGTATTTTGGGCAGCGCTTTGTATAACGAGAGTTTTAATTCTGGCTGCAACTCTCCACCCGAAGCAATGAAGTCTGATACGGTAGGTTGGCGAGAACACAACCATTCAAACCACTTATCTATTGAAGAATTGTTTTTTGGAGATACCGTTATTTCCGAATACTCAGAACCACTTCCGCGCAGTATAGCCATCGAAATGGCATTTCTAATAAACGAAGGTACATTTAGTCCTGCATCATCCGCTGCACCCTGGATTGCCTTATACTGACGTTCAGAGATACGAAGACGTATTCGCTTATCTTTAGTCAACAAACACTCCGAGAGGAACACATGCCGACAGCAAAAAAGACCACTACTAAAAGCCGGTCACGCACAACTAAGAAGGCCGCAGTTAACGCTGTTGCTGACATTCCGCCGGTTGCTGACTCTACACCTGGACCCATTTCAGCACCCGTTAAGCGAGTAGGACGCCCACCAAAAGTTAAGCAAAAGAAGATTACAGTTGTGTGTGGCTCTAATCAAGTCGAGCTTTTCTTTGAAGATGACACCACCTACACCAGAACATGGAAGCAACTTGGATATAATATCCGTGGTGGACAACCTGTAACTGTAGAGAGTGGTGGAATGAAGTACACCTTCTGTAGAGTAGACTACATCTTCGGGTAAAACGTGGCATACGCAAGCATAGAGCGCGGACTTGCAGGAAGGGTGACCGAGGTAGGCACTCCTGCCCCCAGGGTTAAGCCAATCTCGAAAGGCCAGAAGGCATCTGGCACACTCGCAGACGTTGGGCTTGGAGTTTTGGCTGCCGCTCCTTTTGTAGCGATGGCTATTCCCGGCCTTCAGCCCGTTGCTCTTGCAGGCATTGCGGCAACATCTGCTGTTGGCGTTGGCTTGGGAAGCAAAGCCAGGTCAAACTTCAAAGACAAAAAGATGGACGCAATCAATGCCACCGCTGGTCAGAATGCAAATGAATCTACGGAGCCCAGAAATTAATGGCGTCTATTGAACAAAAGGCTGTTGCTCAGGGTTTATCTGGAAAGGCACGACCCAGGCTTTCGTGGACACCGCGCAACGAAGTTGCGCCAAAAAGTAAAGAGCTTCGAGACTTGGTGCCTGTGCTTCGTAAGAAGTACGGGCACCTAGTCGACAAGTATGCTTCTAAATACAACGTAGATCCTGCTCTTTTTTACGTGATGATGGCCAAGGAGAGTGGCGGGGATGAGCGTGCTGTTAGCCCTGCCGGTGCTCGCGGGTTGATGCAGTTGATGAAGCCGACGTGGGAGGAGTGGAAAGTTAGCGATCCATTTGACCCTGAACAGAACATTGCTGCCAGCGCGCAGGAGCTTTCACGTCTTGACCGTGTATTTAAGGGCGACCGTGAGCTAATGCTTGCTGGTTACAACTTGGGCATGGGTAACGTTCGTAAGGCTCAGGCTGGCAAGCGTGAGATTCCAAAAGAAACGAGAGATTATGTGGCGTCGATTATGGGCGCTCTCGACGTAGAGAAGCCTCCAGAGGCGGAGGGAGGCCCTGTGCCCCCTCCTGACTTCATCGGCGCTGGTGCCCGGCCGAAGCCTGTGAAGCCGCCCAGCACGTACAAACAAAAGTCTATGCACGGTGGTGCATCGGCGCGGAAGGAGCAGCAATGAGCAGCGTGAAGCCTAAAGAAATGAGATTACCCCTCGCAGTTGAGCAGCTAGAAACAAAAGGAGAAAAACGGGTCAGGCAACAGACTGAGAAAGACCATCAAGCATTAAAAGAAAAACACCGTGACAATAGGCCAAATCGCCGGAGAACGGAGAAAGAGCAAAAAGCGTACATGAAGGCGCAGACAAAAGAGCTTGCCAAGGGGCTTTCAAAAAAAGCCTCCGGAAAGGCAGAGGCTAAGAAGAAGTAGGGCTAC
>TARA_R100001443_G_scaffold54255_6_pt1 | contig 18568 bp, 26 predicted proteins | sample TARA_R100001443 | Tara Oceans TARA_R100001443 (sample SAMEA2622142) | marine metagenome | biome: marine biome (ENVO:00000447); feature: deep chlorophyll maximum layer (ENVO:xxxxxxxx); material: "saline water (ENVO:00002010), including plankton (ENVO:xxxxxxxx)" | depth 50 m
GATGCCCCAGCCAATAAAATTGGTGGCCCATCACCTATTATTCAACAACTACAAAGATTCGGGGTAGACCCGAATAAGCCTTCTCTTCAAAACAAACTGAAGCTGCAAAAAAGTGGATTAAACTACAAAGCTGACCCATTCTATGGTCTTGACTAAGTTAACCGAATTGTTTGATCGCGTTTATGTGATCAATTGTCCTCATAGGACTGACAGGCTCCAAGCCCTTGAAGATAACATCAAGGCTACTGGAGTTGCCGACTGTTCTAGGATGCATGTTTTCGCTGGTGTAAGGGGTGAACTATCTCCTCCTCCGAAGTATTGGGGAGCAAGTGTAGGTGCTTGGGGGTGTTTCCAATCCCACCGGAGGCTTGTGGAGGATGTCCTTAACGAGGACAATGACTCCATCGACAGCATCCTGATCCTTGAAGATGATGCCTGTTTCTCTGAGGACGCTCTTGAAAGGATAAACAAGTTCATGCAGAACGTCCCAGACGATTGGGATCAGTTGTATTTAGGAGGTCAGCATACATCAAACCCTAAAGCGACTACCAACGAGGGTGTGCTGAAGGTTTCCTCTACAAGTAGGCTTCACGCTTACGCCCTACGGAAAAAAGCATTCAAGAAATTTTACACCTACATAAATGAGGCTCCTGACTTCATAGACGCGTTTGACCACCATATTGACCATCAGGTAGAGATCGCTCATAAGGACGGCCTGTGGAGCGCATACTGCCCCGAATCGTGGATTGTGGGGCAGGCAGCGGGGAAGAGTGATATTATGCAGGAGGAGTCTCAGGCGACTAGAATGTGGGACGCTTATACCTTAATATCACCAAATGACCCTGTGGAAGTAGGCAAACCAAGTGTTTCATATGAGGGAGACGGTGCAAGGTCGCCTGCTGTTAGTTACGCTACTTACCAAGGAGAAGACGCAGTAGCAGCCTTCAACGCAATTGTAGCTAATCAGGGTCTGGTTGATCCCTTGAAATAGCTTTTAAAACACCTATATTGGTAAGTCATGCCAACTTCAAGCGTAGCTAATTTAAGAACCAAATACCGTGGGTATTTGGACGCAGGTGCTGCCACCGATGCCGATTTCCGCAACGCCTTGGACGAAATTATGCCCCGTATATATCAGATGGGCTTTTGGCGGGATATGATGACCACGCTTAAGGAGGAGGATGTCAGTAGCGGGTATTACACCCTCTTAGCGGATGTTACCTCAACAGGAGTCGGGTATGACAGTGTCCTGGCAGCTATCCTGGACGACAGCCCAACAGTGCTATACTCTATATGGCACGATTACCGGATGTTTGGGGAACCAAGCACGACAGCCGCTTCGGATGTTACATCATTAATGGCGGGGGTGTTTGATGACGGCTACTCTGGGGCTGGGGGACGCAGGAGATACAGGATATCGCCGGTAGATACGGATACAAAAGCTACGCTCTTATTGAGGCGGAAGTATGTCCCCGTATCAACGGATGACAACGATTTGGTATATATACCCAACGAAGCTACCGTCATAAAACACGGCCTTCTGGGCAAGCTGGCGGAAGACAACGCCGACATCCAAAGGGCTGAGTATCATTGGCAGACTTGCCAAAAGCTCCTTGAAGCTGACATTGACTCCTATAGAGGTGGAGCAAGACCAAAAGTCACTATCGCACCCGAAGGAGTGGGCAGCGGTATGAGAGGCATGTATTAATTTCAAACAAACAATATAATTAGCTATGGCTACAAACAACATTGAAAAACAATCCTTCGGTCAGGCTGGAGCAGTATTTGAATCCGGCACAACTGCTGTAGCAGGTGACTTTTGTGCTATCCTCGTTGTAGAGGCGGCTGTTTTTTCTGCACTTACTTGGCCTGAATTAACTGGGGATGCTATGACTAGCGTAACTATACCCGCTGGGGTGACTATATATGGGCAGATATCTGCTTTTACGTTAAGCTCCGGTAAAGTTCTAGCTTACAAAGCCGCCTAAAGAACCATGGCTCTTGGAGCAGGATTATCAACGAGGGCTGTCGTTAAGCCTCAAGGTCGTTTCCGCACAAGGTGGACGGTAACTGACGGTTTTGCCAAAACGATCTACCTTCCGTTAAGATACGATGGGACACATGATTTTACTGTAGACTGGGGTGATGGAACCACTGAGCGTATAACGAATGCGTCCAATACAAATGGCAGTGGCCCTTTTTTAACTAACTATTCCGTCTTCGGTGGCTTTTTCCCCGGCACTGGATGGAGACACATTTATTCCTCCGCAGGAACTTATTATGTAACTATCACAGGCAAACTAGAAGGGTGGGGTATAGATAATAATTCAACTATAAAAGGTTCTTTTGCTCAACTTGCGGAGGTTTATGAGTGGGGGCCACTTGAATTAGGGGGAGGGTCTTCCTCTATAAAGCATTTTTACCCATGCCCTAGTATGGTATGGTCAGCTACAGACCGCCTTAATTTGGGGAACTGCACAAATCTAAATTATAGTTTTTCAGGTTGCTCAAGTTTAGGTAGTAATGGGTTTGTAAATATAGACACTTCTGCGGTAACTAATTTTGCGTTGATGTTTTATAATTGCGACGACTTTAATATGGATTTTTGCCCAGAGTTTTCTACTGAATCCCTCGCAGGAGCGCAGCTCGCGGGTCTTTATGCATTTCTAGGGACATCCTCTACGGGTAGTTTTACGAAGTCCTTTCCCGATGCTTTTATGGCGCATTGCAACAGGAATACAGACTTCGGTTTTTTCCTGCAAAATCAAGTAAGTTATAACAACTCGCAGATATCAAATTTAAATACTTCCAATATGGCTTTTGCTACGAAAATGTTTGCGGGTTGCACTGCGTTTAATCAAAATATTAGCGGTTGGGATGTTTCTCTTTTAACTGAAGCAACCGACTTTATGAACGACTGCGATAATTATTCTACGGCTAATTATGACGCACTCCTAACAGCTTGGAACGCCCAAAACGTGACTGATGGCGTGACTATAAACTTTGGAGATCAGACTAAGTATACGGGGGGAGGTTCAGCGGCATCAGCTAGAGCGGATTTAGTGTCCTCCCATAGCTGGAGTATAACCGATGGAGGGACAGCATGACAAACATAACAAATAGTTCTGAGTGGGTAATATCTACAAACGATGGCGTAATATTTTCAGGGGTTGTGCAACTTACACCGGATAGCCATCATTCTACTAACCACACTTATGTGTTCACAGCCGACACAGAAGATGAGCTAATGGAAAAAGTTTTTGTTAGTCCTGAACGCGAAGAATTGGAGTTGCCATACACGGAACCCCAGTATGTCATTAAAAATTTAACACCCAAACCGTTGCCGTGAACACCGGAGAAATCATAACCAAAGGAACGACAGGCATCGCTGGCTCAGTTGTGGCGGTTCTCTCACCTTATCAAGAACATATGGAGTGGGCGATTCAAGTATTAGGTGGGCTTTTAGGCATTGCAGTGGCCGTTGTTTCGCTGTATCATTTATTGAAGAACAAGAATAAAAAATGAGCAAAGACGCTATACTAGGAATCGTAAGACACATCCTTACCTTCGGGGGAGGCTTCATGACTCAGGCCGGAATCGCATCCGATGATCAAATCACCACTGGCGTATCCGCCATCGTGACTCTTGTCGGACTCGTCTGGTCGGTGCTGAATAAGAAGAAGTGAAGTTCTTCCGGTTGTTAACAACCGCACTGGAGGCTTACATTGCGTATGCCAACTGGCGTAAAAGAACCTACGTCTATGACCTGGAAGATGAAATTGATCGCCTTGCTGCCGATGGTAGCCCTGCTGCAAAGTTGCGGCTTGAAAGGCTCGCGCAGCGCGTTGAACGAGAGCGCGATGTATGATCCCCCAACGGTGACCCTCATCGAAGGATTTAAGTATCCTTTCGTTGAGGGAACACTAATGGGTAGAGGTCAAAAGTTTCATTCCGATCACTCTTATCGAAGAGCGATTATCATAGGGGGAGGCAAATGATCCTCCGTGTTATTAACACCCTAATTATTCTACTAATAATTATCTTGGCAATAGTATCTCTTTTTATAGTCCCGTTAACATCAATAATATTTGGATTTGGCCCGACATGATAGCCCTCTGCATAGGACACAGCCGCCAAGGAGATAGTGGAGCCGCCTCTGTTGATGGAACAACAGAGTATGACTATAACTGTGACTTGGCACAGCAGATATCCATAAAGACCCGTGAGGACATTCGCATTTATAATGCATATGAGGGCAACGGTTACACCAGTGCCATGCGCTGGCTCGCCAGGAAGCTCAAGAAAGACGGCGCAGAATTCGCCATCGAGCTTCACTTCAATGCCGCTTCCCCATCCGCCACCGGACATGAGTGGCTGTATTGGAACAGTAGTGAAAAAGGAAGGCTTTTAGCGCGTTCTTTAAGGGATTCTACGGAAGATTCCTTTCCACAGTTTACGAGCAGAGGAATTAAAGCGCGTGGAAAAGGGTCTCGCGGAGCTAGTTTTCTACGTTTAACCCACTGCCCAGCGGTTATTGCAGAACCGTTCTTTGGCACTAACAAGGACGATTGGCATTTAGCTACCGCGCATAAGGATGGCTTGGCTACAGCCATTGCAGGTGGTATAGTTCTATACAGTGAATTAGCCAGCAGATGGTGATAACTTATGAAACTACCAAAAACAGTCACAATCGCTGGAAAGCGTATTAAGTTGATTGTTGAGGAGTTTAAGGGAGCGGATAGCGACACCTTTGGGGAATACTACCACGACGACAAGCTGATCCAAATAAACGCTGGGCTGACTGACGAAGATGCCTTAGACACCCTGCGCCATGAGATGATGGAAGCCAGCTTGTTTATTTCTGGTCTAGCTTGGGCAGAACGCTATGAGCAGGAATCAGTGGTTCGCTGCATGGAAGAGATATTCTTCCCAGCCTGGGAAACAATTTTAAAGAGAATCGAACGCAAAAAGTAACATTTAATTATGGCCGCTAGACAATTTTTTACACCACGAAACAAGGAGCTTGCCCGATCTGAAGTTGGGATTTTTATGACAAAAGAAGACCCCTATGGGGTAGGGGCAATAAGTTCCGGTAAGGGAGATAAAGGAGGTAAATCCTACGGCACATTTCAAATGCCCAGTAACCCATTTGAGGCAGGAGAAAAATCCAAAGTTCAACTGTTTGTTGAAAAAGGACTCCCATCTCAGTATCAGAAATATTTTAAAGATAGTAAAGGACAGTTCTATAAAGCAGCAAGTCCTGAGTTTGACGCTGCTTGGCAATCAGTTGGGCGTTTTGATAATAAAGGCTTTGGGGAAGCCCAGCAGAGTTACATCTATAAAGGAGATAAGAAAAATATAGGGCTTAACAAATACTTTACGGGCTTCAAAAAAGATACCGGCCAAGATATAGATAGTTTTAGCGATAAGTCCCGAAACATATTAGAGGGCGGGATAAACCAACTTGGCGGTCTTCATGCAGGTCATGTCAGACGAGCAGCCGCTGAACGGGATAAAGCACTTAAAAATAATCAACCGTTTACTGAAGATGATTTTATGCGAGCCGTTATAAAATCTAAACTGGCAAATGTTGAAAAGAACTTTGTAAGTTCCCCCACAAACTGGCCAGGGCTACGCAACAGATTTAATAGAGAGTTAGCTCAATTTCCAATAACCAAGGAAGAGTCATCAAATTTAAGTCGCGTCCGCAAAGTAACAAGAACAGCACCCGCACCAGACCCCGCAAAAGCTCCTGTCCGTAAGGCAAAGAAAAGAATACCTTTCATAAAGCGAGTTGCCGACAGGCTAGGAGGTTAATGTTGTATGAGCCGCCCACGCAGAGGAGGAAAGCGGTTTAAACACGACAAGGATATTGTCATCTTCACACCCTCTAGCCAAGATATAGCATTAGCCCATGAGCGTTCGTGTGCTATGGGCATCCTCCCTGGCTCCTATATGAAGGGTATGGGCAACCTAACTGGGTGCTTGGGAGAAATTGCCGTGAACGCATATTTGCCCCGTAGTCGGTATGTCGGCAATGAAGTATATACGCATGACTTAGTTTACAAGAAGCAAAAAGTGGAAGTAAAATCTAAGGTTTGCAGCGGAAGACCCAAACCGGAATTCAGTGCTTTTGTAAACACAAAGAAAATAGATGTCCCTAAAAACGATGTTTACTTCTTCACCCGTGTAAGACGCGACTTAGCCTATGTATTTCTAGTCGGTTGGTTGCCATCATATACCCTAATCGATGAAGCACAATACCGTAAAGTAGGCGATGTAGAAGAATCTGGGTTTGTATTTAAATCCAACGGTTACCATTTAAGCATAGACGAGTTAAACCCGCCTGCACAATTTAAGTAAGCGCGTATATAAAAAGCGGAGAACCATCCCCTAAATATGTCCCAGCTACGTTTATCCAGAAATGTTCTTCTGCTGCGTCTGGACTCATGCCCTGTCTGACTAGTATTTTAATGCAGGTGTCTATATTGTAGATCGCTCTAGGGGGGTCAATAGACGCGCCTATAAATGCGCGTTCAAAACCGTCAGGTAACCATATTTCTTTTGCGTCTCTACCGACAGCTTCGTCAAGGAACTCCTCAATTTCTTCTTTAGTCATGGGTATCAGCCGTTTCTTTTTCTATAATCGGACTGCTTTTATCTATATCATATTTCTCACCAAGGTCAATTTCCCACGTTTTACCTTGCCCCGACCCTATTGAGCGTATTGGTCGTGTCTTCTTGTTCCCTTTACTTGTTTCTTCCAAGACCAAAAAGCCTCTCCTCACAAACTCCATATTACCGGATACACCAATGTTTCTGCCGTTATTGAATAGGTGGATACATCCTTGGAATTCTGTAAGGGTTCCACGCCATGCGGGTTCTGTATAATGGTCTCTTGCGCGTTTAACAAAGAACTCAACCAATTCCGCTACTGTAGAGCGACTTGAGTTGTCGTAAGCTGCCGATTCAATTTTACTGTCGATATAGGAAGCTATCCCAAATCGTGAGTCTCCCTTGACTTCTTTAGGGACTTCCCAATCAAGTAACCATCGCGCAAAGTGGGGAAGCTCTTCCCGTATAGTATCTTCAAGGACGGCATTGGGAGGAAACTTACTAGATGCCTTCTTTGAGACTCGCAGAGCCATCAACTTGTCCTTATTACTTGAGTCGAGGGCAGGAATAACTGAAAGACTGTTTGCGTCCATATTAAGGGACAGGACAACTCGACCCGTCCAAGGGATCGTAACAGCGTCCACATACTTCGCGTGATATTCTATTCTAGGGTTAGCTACACACTTTTTAATTAACTCAGTCGCCCTCCTTTGGTCTTGGAAGGAAGCCGCCGAAGTGGTGTCGTCAATGACCCAAGCGGCTACCCTGGCTAAGTCTTTATTGAAGTTTGTCTGCCCACTAAGGTAGTCTGACGCATCAGCAAACCCACCGACCAGTGCGCTGATTACCCTGTTTGATAACAGGCTCTTCCCTTTGTTGGTCGCCCCCACTAAAAGGAGAGCATGTCCTTGGGCAGGCTCCCTCTTAAGGACGGCTTCATAAAACCTTTTCATCCATGCGTAGAAATAGATAACAGTATCTATCTTGTCGTCAGCAAACAATTGGGATAGCCAACCATGAAGGAAAGGCCATTTGGAGGGGTCACCATCTTCCGCTGGCTCAACAGGATTGATATTAGCGTTGTTAAGAATCCGGTGACTGTTGTATTCTACAACTCTATCATTACTGAACACAACAGGAGCGACCTCATCAATCCTGTTCTCGTTGGCTATAGCCAGCAGAGCGGTTTCCATTTCTGAGAGTGGTTGACCTCTTTTTGGTTTAGGAGAGAAACCAGCCTTACGAAGCTCAAGACAAAGTTGATCCTTGGGTATCTGCTGTGCTGATCCGTGCAGAAGTTTATAATGCATCTTCCCATTGAACCAGTATTGATCCAACAAGCTGCCCATCTTTTGAGTCTCATAGTCCTCTACAAATTTTGTTCCAAATATCTCTTTCCAAGAAACAAACCCCTTTCCGGCTCTATCAGAATAGCAGATCATCCCCTCATCGACTACCTGACAACCCTCTCGTTCGATGCCATCGTCTATCCAAAATAGTGGGCCTCTCGCGCCAATTGTAAAATCGCCTTCCCATCTGTTTGGGAACTCTTTGTGAACCTGCTTCTCGACAACATCAATGGGAATAGATGTATCCGAAGACTGAGGCGGTTTGTCCCCAGCGGCTTTCATCAGTGCTGTGCGGTAAACAGCTTTAGGTAACAGATCACCCGTCTTGACCCAATCCTCGCCTATTTCAAAATACTGACTCGCTTTGTATGACGAAGTATCAAACCCAGCAAATATGCGCTCAATCCCTATTTGTGTAGAAAGCCTTTTTACAAAGGCATCATACATGTCGGGAGTAATAGGTAAACGGTCTTCAAACACCCACACCAAACGTATATACCCTGATTGTGTGCGCGTTCTCCAAGTAGGGAGATACTCCTTACACTGAGTCTGTATCAGTTTATCAACTACATCCCAATCCACAGGTGCGTCATAGTCGGCTGCAAATCCGTTGACCGCGTTAACTGGGTTATCGTTACTAATACGGACATTAGGATTATCGCCTTCGCACAGGCTATAGAATACATGGTCTGTTGTGGTCTGAGCGCACCACTCTCTATACTTAGCCTTTGACGCAAACTTCGGTTTACTAACTTTCTTGGAGTAAAGGGAATCTGCCTTGGTCGTTTTTGTTTCTTTAAGGTTTTTGATGAACCGGTATCTCATTTTTCGTATCTCTCTAGTATTTTGCCTTCCGCTGCCAGTGGGATATCTGGTATCCAGCCAGGAGCTTCTGACATGCTTTCTATTACTTGTTTCAGGACGTTATCTGCCTCTGATTCTTCTGCTTCGATCACAAACTCGTCATGCACATGGAAGATGACGTTTATGTCTTTCGCGTCGATGTTTAATAGCATGTCTGCGAATATGTCTCGCGCCAATGCTTGTGAAATGTTCTCAGCCAACAGCCCACCCCACAATCGGATTGGTATCTTCTTCGACCCTTTGGTAAGCATAGCTATGTAGTTACGCCTACCTCCTTGTAAAGCGGTAGTTATTTTTCCGTAATTTAACGTCCTACCGGATGGCAGTTTCAATTTAAACTCTTTGTTTTGCGCGTATGCTATGTGCATATCGCGTTGTAGTTTGTTCCACAGACCCACAACTTTTTGTAATTTATGCCTATATAAGTTCACAGCAGACTGAGCTTCCATTAAAGACATGCCGGATATCATGGCAAACTTCTTTGCTGAAGCCCCATACCCGCACCCAAGAACCATTGTCTTTACCATGTGGCGCAACTTAGGGTCTTCATCTTTGAGTGCGCCTTTGCCATAATCCCATTTACCGAAACGAACTGCGAACGCCTCGTAGATGTCATCTGACTTCTTAATCTCTTCTAGAGTGGTGTGGTCTTCAGCCAACCAACACAATGTACGAACTTCAATTTGGGAAAGGTCAGCTACTATTAGCTTCTTGCCCTCTTTAGGACTAACGAGATGTCTAAGATTAGCCCCGAACATTTCTCCCCTTGGCAAATTTTGCAAATTTAAATTTCCCCCACTACCACTAAAGCGTCCAGTATGCGCCCCCATATACATTAATCCGCCATAATAGCGGTCATCTGACATTGTGGCGTAATCGAAGGACTCCAGTTTACGTTTTAATGCATTGATACGTCTGTAGTCGCGGACAGCCTCAATCCAAGGGTATTCTTTGCCATGTAAGCATATCCACTCATTCGCCTCTTCACTGGATAGAGCTAGGCTTGCAGGAGGTTCAATGCCTATTTTACGGCATTCTTCATTAAAAGCCTTACGTGACAACGGTGGAAATTCTCCTATCCAGGGTATGCAATTTTCTGCTTCAAACAATCGTTGCGATACATTTTCTTGCTGTTGCTTCAGGAGTTTTATGTCAATTGGTATTCCTCTTTGTATGCACTTCCTGTTAATACTACTTATGTCTCGTTCCTGTTGCGGCCATTTGTGCTTTAGTTCCTGCCAAAGTTTCAAACAAAGTTCTGAGTCTTTTAATGCATAGTCGCTGACCTCCTGTTTAAACTCTGTAGTCATATCCTCCCACCGCTTGCCTAACATGTTGTTACGAGTCTCCTTGGAAACTTCCAGATCAAATAACTCACTGGTTGCCCCTTTAAGGGATCGAGGCAGACCACAGAAAGCGGCTAAGTCTGCCGTGCAGTGCCACTCAGCCGGATTTAATTCCGGCCACCACCCTTTAGTTACACCGAACAAGTAAAGAGTCTCATCAAATGAAGCGTTGTGTGAAAGAACTGTATGTCCGTTGAGTAGTGACCAATCAAAAACTTTCGGATCGCCAACAAAATTAGTGCCTTCGTCCCCTACTACAGACACCATGTAAGCATCAAAATCGGGGTGGGAGAAGTAACCTAAAGTTCCTAACGTCTTAATGGAACAGTTTTTATCGTAGTAGGTTTCAAAGTCTACCGCGTAAGTGCTTCTGTCTATCGGGTGTCTCTCAACCATAATTATAGCCATAAAAATGCCCCAACGACACTGAGGAAGAAAGCGTAAGACCTCAGTGCCGCTGGAGCGGCAGGCGACTTAGGGACAAAACGATAAAGCCCTGTTACGCCGTGGATTTGAATTACTTCTCGCTTTCAATATCCAGTGCAGTTTGCACCGGATTATCCCGAAGGTCTTTCAAAGACCTAGTGAACACGGTAGAAAGAACGACCAAACGCTCCCTCTGTTTCCCCAGTTCCTCAATCTTCTCGGTAACTTCACCTATAAGCTGTTCAGCTAGGGCTTGTTCACCTTCGATGACTTCAATTTCTTCTTCTGAAGTAGCCATATGTCCTACGAGTTAAATGATGCAACGAAGTCAGTAATAGCCTGCGGAGAGTCTTCCTGAGTGACAGCCAGTTCTGGTTGCCACCAATCGTTGTTCTTGCCTTGAACGTGATTAACAGTCAGCTTCCACTTCTTGTCTCCCAACGCCATTTTCGGGTTGAATGCAGCCAGGGTGCATACGCGCTTATAAGTATTAACAAGCGCATAGTTTTTTACAGTCAGCACACCGATGGTGTAGAACTTGTCTCCAATTGGGAACGGGTATGCCGCATCATCCCCATCTTCTGGTTTTTCAACAGCGATTGTAATCTCAGCAAACTCTTTCAAGTCGTTTGGAGAACGGGATGCTAGTTCGTCACGCGCCTCTAGAGAGTATACACGCTCCTTTGGGTTGCCAAACTTAACGTCCTCTTCCCATCCTTTGATCATCTTAATGATGCTGATCTCAATAGGCTCACCGCCTTTTGCGATGACATGTGTTTTGTCTACTACTAAGTCCCCTAGTTCACCTGCATCATATTGAGACAATGCTGATTTAATGGCGAAGTAAGGGATGTTGATGTCGGAAGGCTCAATCTTAAACTCAAGATTACTTTCTACTGGAGCGGCTACTCCAGTGTTCACTTCGACGATTTCTTCTTTTTCCTTTGTTTTAGGCACTTGTTATTTTATTTATTTTAGTGTTTTGAATGAATCAGGTCAGCGTATAACGCGTGTCTGATGTGTCTATTATTTCTGCTGCTTCAGCAGCATCCATAAATTCTTGAGCCATACGACCCTTTTCCCCATCTGGGGCTGCATTACCTACAGCATCAGCTACTTTTTTCAAGGGAAAGTTTGCTAATTTAATTATTTCTTCTTGGGGCAGGTTAAATTGCGATGCAATATCTAGCAGTTGCGTGTTGTTATTGCACTTTCGAGACGCACCCATAGAGCGTAGTCGCAAAGATGGGAATTCCGCACCGTCCCTGGCCATCGCTACAGCCTTCGCCCTAATGCGCGTAGCCCAGTTGGTCACGATCTTTGCGATAGGCCACAGTTGCTCCAGTGTCTCAGGATTGTCAGGGTCAGAGATGTCCACATCCGGTAGGGTATTTTCTGATACCCTCTTGGCTACCTCAAATGCAATAGCACCCAGCGCGGGGCATTTGTCCTCATATGCACAGAATCGGCAGTTCACGTTAGGCGATAGATCACCTAGTTCAGGTGCGCCTTCTTCCCAAAGGGGGCGTATCTTCTCACCTGCCTTAATAACATCAGATACTTCTGTAATCAGCTTGGGCAAGTCTTTACGCTTAAACTCTCCGTGCAGGACTTCCCCACGGACAGGGATATAGAATACGAAGATGATCTTCTTTATGTCAGGAAACTTCTGAAAAGCACCGATTGTATATGTCTTCGCCTGCCAGTTCTTCTCCGGTTCGTCGATGATGCTGATACCTGTCTTGTAGTCGCCCATGATTGCCGCGTCCCCGAACGTGGTAAGCCGGTCACAGGTTCCCCATGTGCTTGTGCCTTCCAGTTCCACATCGACCTGAATCTCATGGTATTCCTTGTTCTCTGCGTCTCCGATTATGGATGCCAGGAAGTTGTCCTCCATGCGACAGGTCTCCTCGTATATCTCAACCTCCTCCTCGTCATGGAGCGCGGAAGGGTCACGAACTTCCAAAGCCTCATGTATCCTGGTTCCCTTCTCGGCGGCAGCACTCGTCCCAGAACGCCCGTTGTAACCAGAACAGGCGGCTACATACTTGAGGCTGGAGGGTGAGAACTCCGCGTGGTCTCTGCTGGTGTGATCTGGTTGGTTAATCATTTTAAATAGGCAGGCTTCAGGTGTTCAATGCCAGAATATTAACTGTGTCCGTAGTTCTCTTACGGCTCTAGTCCTGAAGCCTAATTGTTTGGGCTTATCGGTTGAGTCTTGAGTGCATCGCCAGGTATATTTGCATTTCAAACCGATCATCCAAGTCTGCGATAATATCATTCACAAGCCAGTATAGGTCACTGTAGGAATTCTCATCATCGATGCAGCCTGCGTGTATGTCACTCTGGCGTATGCTTTCTCTAATTGAGTGCAATCGCACCATAAGTTCTTCGATGTTACCTACAAGAAACTGAACGTGCTGCTGCTCTTCTGAGTTACCTCTTTTAGTTTTATCTTCAACAAGCAAGAGTTTAAGATTGGTGACAAAGTCACAGAGCTTCCAGTATAATACTGATTGTGTATGGAATCTTGATTCCTTTTGTACTGCTTTACCGTCCTCAACAAAGTAGACGACTTTGTCTGAATCTTTTTCTTGCTTAAAGACTCCTTCTTTTATTTCTTCAATGTCTTCAAGTATGGCGGAGAACACGGTTATAATATCGCTACATGTGGTATTCTCACTGTATTCCTCGATAATACATTTACGGGTTCTCGTTTCAAAAGAAGGCCAGTGACCATCTCTTCTAGGGCTTTTATTATACGGTCTTGTTAGCGCAGTATGTATTGTTTCTTCAATCATGGGTTTGGTTGTTATTGTTTTTGGGTGATTATCCTTTACGAAACTTACGGTAGCTCAACCTTTGTGGGACGCTTGATGGCAGCACATTACAAGCCGCTCCAAATTGGGCGAGCATAAAGTCGTGTTTTTCCTCATCGAAAACGGTTAGTCTGAGTGGGCTTTCCTCGGTTGTTATACACTCAACCAAGTGGTGACGTTGAGTCCTTGGTGCGAGTGGCTCCAGTATGTCTCTGACATTAGCCATGCAATGCCTCCAGATTTTTCAGCTTACGGTTTATTGACTTCATCACTGCTTCCTCAATGGAATCAGCAGCGACCAGAATCTTCTGTACGGCATCAGACTTAGCTCCGTTGCGGTGGATACGTCCCAGTGTCTGCAAGTGATCCTTGGCAGAGAAGGACGGGCTTATAAGGGAAATACGGGGTCTCTTGCCGTTGATGTCGTGGAGGGAAAGCCCCGTCCCACCTGCCGCAATGTTCACAGCCAGGAGGTGTATGTCATCATTTTGGAAAGCGTCTACAACCTGTTGCCTCTCCTTTGCTGATTGTCCTCCTTCGATCCGGTAGCACTTATGTAGCTTCTCGCACAGGGCTTCCACGGTCTCTCTAAAGTTAACAAACATCACGACAGAGTTGCCCTGGCCGACTAGGTCTTCCGCCATTTCTGCAATGTCTGGCGTTTTGAAGGACTCAGCAAGTTGTCTAGCTCTCAACAAGTTGACTAATACATGCTCATTGTCTGTTACAGTTCCATTTTCGATATACTCTTGGACGATAGCGGGTGTGATGCCCAGTTCGTCGTATGCCTTGATAATCTTCTTCGCCCCACCGAACTGGACAGGTTCTACAAAAACCCTGTTTGCTCTAAAGCTATCGGGGAAGTCTTCCACCGTCAGCTTCTTTCCGGTTATACCGTAGATAGAATCTTTAACATCAGACAGTTTAGCGCGACTCAGCAGTCTCCACTGTTTCCACCGATCTTGAGCGCACCCGTTCTCTGCCATCCAGCGATACCAAGAACTCTTACCATTACCTGTTTTGTTCAGCCCATGCAGACCAAGCATAAAACCTATTGAGCGCATCTCTGTTGGGTTCTCGCAGGCTGTTGCGCTCATGCCGTGTATACGGTAGCCCTGCTGGACGAGTGAGATGATCAGTTGGCAGTTTTGTGTGTATGGGCCTTTGCACTTGTGAATCTCGTCAACGAATACAATAGTGTCTTTTGGCATGTTCCACGCCATAATCATCTTGCCCCGTTTGTTCATGTGCGGGGTGTTGCCTGTGCGTATTTTCTCGTAGTTGAGAACAAATATAGGCTTCACTCCAAACTCTTTTAGTTCACGCTCCCAAGCGGGAATAACGGCTTTCGGACATATTACCGCAACGGGACATCCAAGGGTTTCTGCTATTGCGGCAGCAACGACAGTCTTGCCAGTGCCAACGCTAGAGGTATCAATTGTGCTGGTTCCTTCGGCTAGTTTTTCTACAAAAAACGCCCAAGTCCCCTTTTGTCTAGGAAACAGTGCTTTCATTTGGAGGCGACTTTAAACGACAGTCAAGTTCTTGTCCAGAACTATTTTCCCCTTATGAATCTGGCGATCAAAAAAGCATCAACCATACCGTCATGCGGTTTGGTCGCCCTTTTACTCTTCAGCCAGCACTCTTCAGGGGCAAGCTCGTTAGCTACAGCCAAAGCTACTTCCTTTGTCTTCCCTTTAGGTGTGCTACCAAGCATGACCTTTTGCCACTTGTGGACGCTCACGCAACGAGAGTCCCACTGGCGACTTTCCGCAAGCCCCAACAGTTTACCAAAAGAAATCGCCATCGACCTTACCGCCTGCGAAGAACGTGCATGATGCAGTGGTTCCTCTATTGCAAATATAAAGGGCGAGTTAAGCTCAGTAATCCAATCATATACTTTCCTTGTGTCCACCTCCCGTTTTTTTAGACGGTGTATGGTCGGCATTACTGTCTTGTCGATAACTGCTCCTGTGTGTTCTGATATGGCTACCAAACCACCCGTTAGCCCGTTATCAATGCCTATGATCATGCGAAGTTCAGTGCTTTCCTGCGAACTAATAGACCCTCGCCTTCAGTAGGTAAAAATACATCGATGTTTTTACCAAGCATCTGCAAGTAATACACTTCTTTAGCAACCGCAGGGATTACTAAATAGAAGTCTCCTAGCTGCACTTCTACAACAAACTTGAAGTCCGATGGCGGAAGCTCGACCCTAATAAGAACTTTTGGGTTTGAAACAAGTATTCGGTCAGGAAACATCTTTTATCGGTGTATCGTCTAGAAAAACAGGAGTTGCCTCTCCGTAGTCTGATTGAAGATATTCGTATTCATATCTCCTGTAAGCCTCGTCCTCACTCAGCCCATAGTCCTTTTGAAGAACTTCAATGGTTACCTTCTTGGAATAACAGGCAACTGGTGGCTTGCCGTAGGTTTCTACTGACCCTATAAATGCGTCTTGTAGTCCTGAGTATAAAAGCAATACGCTTTCCGGCTCCTCATAAGCATCGGCAGATTCTGACATGGTGGTTTACTTGTCTTCAAGTGGTTCTACATCAATTACCTTTTTTGAGTCGATATCGACTGCCCCTTTTCCTTTGTCTGCCTTGGTGTTATTTAGGATCGATATATCTATCTGAACTTTGCCAGAGCCTCCTCGGTTATCTAGACCCAAGTTGCGTCGAATAATTTGGTCGAGTTCTGACAACTCCTTAATAGTGCGGGGGCCACGCAGGTTCTTAACAGAATCCCGCATTAGCTTGACGGCTGTAGCAGCCACATAGGACTGATATTTTTCCCCTGGCGAAGCCTGCGCCTGTGCTACATCAAGCAAATCCTTGTCTTCTGCTACCCTGGCATCATGTGCTTCAAGTTGCGTTTCCTCTTTAACGGCTTCGTCGAGCTTCTCGACTAGAGCGTCCTGTAGTGGATCGTCTTCCTTCTTCTCTTCAGTAACGGGGTTGGCTCCGTGCGGATTTTTCTTAGCTCCGTAACCTGCGTTACGCAACCAGCGGCGAAGCGTAGATGTGTGAACATCCAGTTCCCTGCTGATGCTAACCAGTTTATAGTCCTGCTTATATAGGGCGATTGCCCGTTGCAGTAATTCTTCTTTTTTAGAAACCTTCGACAAACCACTTAATAATACTATTATTCTAATACTTATTCAAGTTATATGAAACGTAAGCTCCGCGCATATGAACCTCGTATCAATCCCGACACCAAAGAGATGGAAGTCGGTGGTCTCAAGATACCGGTAACTAATACGGTTACCGCGCTGCTTTACGGCTTTGCAAAGAACAAAAACAAAAAAGCAAAAGAATACTATTTCTGGCGACTATGTGATGAATTCTGGAATCGTGATGATTTACCGGAACACATGATGGTTCGACATCCTTGGGCGGAAGAGATGATTCGTGCCGTAATCGAAAATAAATATGTCGCTATTGGAGGGGCTGCTAATAGTGGCAAGTCCCACACGATGGCTGCTTGGGCTATCGTTAATTGGTTATCTGCACCCCGTGATACCCTGGTATTGATAACGTCAACAACCCTCCGTGAAGCAAGGAAACGTATTTGGGGGTCAATTATTTCTCTGCTGACCGTTGTAGAGGGTGCGCCGATGAAGGTGCGGGACAGCATAGGAAACGTAGCATACATCAATGAGAACGGGAATCTAATCGAACGAGCAGGGCTATCTCTAATTGCCAGCGCAAACGCAAAGGACGCGTTATCCAAATTTATTGGAATTAAACAAAAATCCGTAATTCTGGTGGGCGATGAACTCAGCGACCTCTCCGAAAAAATCCTCCACGCCGGACTATCGAACTTGTCCAAGAACCCGTCTTTCCAGCTAATCGGAATGAGTAACCCCAATTCTCGTTTCGACGCTTTTGGGGTGTGGAGTGAGCCTCTTAATGGTTGGTCTTCAATAAACCCAGACACCGATGACAGATGGGTAACTAAATGGGGCGGCACATATGTTCGTTTCGATGGTGAGCGCAGCCCTAATATACTGTTAGGAGAAGTAAAGTATCCTTGGCTCCCGACTGAAGAAAAGCTCTCAGAGGATAGGTCACTCTTAGGTGCTGAGTCGCGTGGCTACATGCGGATGGTAAGGGCTATCTTCTTTGATAGCGATGAGACTGAGGGCATCTACTCCGAAGCAGAACTAAGTAGGTCTGGGGCGATGAACGCGGTAGATTGGGCAGGCAAACCGATACCTGTTGCCGGACTTGACCCTGCATTTACCAACGGTGGTGACCGCACTATCTTGTATACTGGAAAAGTAGGGTATGATCAGACAGGGCAGTATGTGTGCGAACTTGGGGAGGCACTACACCTTAACGATGACGCAACCAATAAGGCCGTGCCACGAACATATCAGATTGTTCGTCAAGTAAAGGAAGCCTGCAAGAAGCGTGGGATTCTTCCGCAGGATGTTGCGGTTGACGCAACGGGTGCTGGTGCGCCGTTTTGCGATGTCTTGGCTGGCGAATGGTCTGACCAGATTTTGCGTGTTTCTTTCGGCGGAAAAGCATCAGATAGGCGTGTTTCAGCAAACTCTAAGCTAACAGGCCAAGAGATGTATATGAACAGGGTAAGCGAGTTGTGGTTTTGTGGCAAGGAACTGGTAAGGACTAAACAGTTATTCGGAATTGATAATGCATTAGCAAAAGAGATAACCGCTCGTAATTACGAAATGGTAAAAAGTGGAACGCTGCGGGTAAAGATTGAATCAAAAGTAGATTACAAAAGTCGTTTTGGTCATAGTCCCGACCTTGCGGACGCTGCTTTTCTTTGTCTCGATTTAGCAAGGCAACGCCATAACCTTGTAGCTGTCGAACCTGCCGAAGGCGGTGACGTTAAAATGCCGCGTCAAAGAAGAACAATTAAAAGTTTAACGAATGCTTTAGCTAGTGACAATTTGTCTATTGATTGACATAAAAAAGTTCTCACATAATGAGTAACTAATTAATTATAGAAAATGTAATTAATTAGTTACTATAGTTAGAAGAGTTTTTAAGTGTCAGTTGAGCGACCTATTCCCACGTTGACTTCCCTTTAAGAAACCTTAAATTTACTTTTATCTATACACAATTTGACTCATGGGATGGTTTGATGATTTAAAAGATTTAGCTTCGGATTATGG
>TARA_R100001443_G_scaffold3476_2_pt1 | contig 18562 bp, 15 predicted proteins | sample TARA_R100001443 | Tara Oceans TARA_R100001443 (sample SAMEA2622142) | marine metagenome | biome: marine biome (ENVO:00000447); feature: deep chlorophyll maximum layer (ENVO:xxxxxxxx); material: "saline water (ENVO:00002010), including plankton (ENVO:xxxxxxxx)" | depth 50 m
CAGTGGTAGTTTCATACCACATGGTTCGGGTTTTTATTCTATTATAGATATGGCAACAAACGAATCAGTTGTACCTTTTAGTGCTTTCACAACAATGAGTTGTGATAATACTTCCAACTATTTCAAACAAGACTTAAATGCCTTTGAGCCTAATCGTGCTTATAAAATACTGATAAAGGTTAATCACAACGATGGTCAGGAGATAATCTACGATAACGACTTTGAATTTATATTGAGGACTTAATATGCCTTATCATACAAGACAACAAGTCACACCTTCACCTCAGCAAACTGATCCTATTGATCCACAACAGACTACGACTACACAGACAACTCGTAGACGAACTACGACTACACAAAGAACTGGTCAACAACAAACAACAACTACTCAACAAATTTCTAGACAGACTACAACCACTCAACAAAGTGAAACAGCTAGTAGCACATCTAGTCAACAGTCCATGACTACTAAACAGCAAGATACAGAAACTATATTGGACGAACAAGAGGAAATATTAAAGGATAATCCAATTGTGCAAGTAAATTTACAGGCACTTCCAGGTCAATTTGTATTCAAACAGACGGGTGAAGAATATGTAGGTCCATATCACTTACATCAGAACGGTGATAGGATGATTAGGGCTGGCACTCTAGGAGTTGTTCATGAATTATTACCCGAAGAGATTATAGTGCCTGTCCAACAACAAGCACTAGAGGAAGAGGTATTGATAAATCCAATAGTTGAAGTTGGATTGGTTGCTAATGAAGAGGACAATTGGTATTTTGCTGATCCTAAATCAGATTATCTTTTACCAAATTTACTTAATCCATATGTAGGTTTATATCATTTACATGAAGATGGTACTGCAATGATTAATGAGGGTGTGTTGGGTGTAGTTCATGAGCTAAAGCCAGAAGAAATAATAATTCAAAGTTTAATTTCTCAAACTACTATGGTTCAAGCTGAAAGTGCCAATGTTGTTGAAGAAGTTAGTTATGAAACTATACAAGCAGTTAGGGAAATAGTTAGTGATGTTATTTACAAGAAGTGGTTTGAGAATAATACTCTAAGTGATGAACAAATTTTATCAATGCAAACTACAATAAGAGATGGGAAAAAACAAACAGGTCGTAATGAAAACGAACCACTTGTATTTTATAAAAAAGACCGAAATACTTTAGAAAATAGAGAAGATTTACAAGGTGAAAATTTTGAACAAATTTGTCAGAATATACATGAAAATTTTATTACTGATATTGAATCTAAATTCAATCTTGTATTACCAGATGAAATTGATTATTCTAATCCATTCGACTCTCCATTAGAACCTGGAGAATATTTTAAACTACAACAATATGTAATTAGATATAATAATGATGGTCTTATAATTGATGTTGTTATTGCTGAAGAGGCAATATTATACTATGATGAAGCTCTTATTCAAACACAAGAGTCAGGAGGTTCTTAATGTCTGCTGTAGTAAGAGATAGATTTTTCATAAATATTTTAAATCTTAGTCAATTGACGAAACCAAAAACAGGTGTAAAAATAAATCCTGAAAAAGCTCGTGAGGTATTAGATACTCGTGTATTTGAATTACTACCAAACCAAACAACTCGTCAAGATGAGATAAATGATTTCTTTAGTGACTTCAATGATTTAATAGGACCAAAACCTATTTTTGTTGACAATGATGGAAATGATATAGTTGAATCAGCTCAAAACTATGACCAAGATGAACAGTCTCGTATTAGTGCTTCCCCATCCCTTACTAATGCTTATATAACTAGATTAGATTCTCAGGCAGAACAAGACACTAACAATCAAGGAAAAACTCTTGAGTCAATGAGAAATAAATTAAATACATATCTTGCTGATGTTGATAATGTTATCGAAACTTTGATTGACCAACGACCTGACTATGAAAATGTATCTGAAGGATTTCTTAAAATAAGAAAACCAAATCAAGCTATAATATTAAGAAATGAAAATGATGGGTTGTTAGAGTTTCAAAAACAAGTTACGATAGATGGTGTTACAGGACCTTCTTACTTGGTTGAAGGTTTTACGATAACTATGTGGGTGAGGTTTGTTGGAAAAACACAAGGTGGAACACTTTTTAATTTTGGTAATCCTTTAGATGAAAATGGAGAGGGATTTAGATTAGAAACAAGAACCAATGTTGATAATGCTAATAATTACAAAAGATGGATTAGATTAACAGTTAGAGAGGGTGATGGAACTTTACGAGACAATCATTGGGGTGTAGAAAATAGAGCTAGAAGAACTGTTAATCAAAGTAGTCCTATTGATTTTTATACTAATAATGTAATACATCAACTTTATCCAAACATACCAACCGATGATTTAAATGAATGGTATTTTATCTGTGCTACTTATAATCCAAATATCAATGAGTTAAATGTTGATAATGATAGTCCACTGCGAAGGAGTAAAGAATATTGGTTAAATCACATAGATTTAAATTATGTAAGTGCTACTAATCCAAGTCAAGAGATTATTGATGAGGCTTCTTTGGTATCAAATAGTGGACTTGGTGCTAAGTGTAAAGTAGAAATTATTAGTAAATCGGAACTTTTAAGGGCACGAGGTTACAAGATAGGTGATTTAAGTGTCACTACTACAGAGAAAGACGAAACAACAACCACCACTTCACCAGATTTACCAGATTCTGAGTTAGAAGAAACGGATGGGGAAGTATCAACAACACCATCATAAATGAACTATGTCAAAATTTACTTCCATAGAGGAATTATTCGATACAGCAGAACAGTCTGTAGGACCACCAACTGAGGGTGGTAATGGTAATGAACAACTAAGAGTATTTCAACCCGATAGAGGAATTGATTTAACTTATAATAATCCTAATTTTATAAATTCTTCATCATTCGAGTTTCCCAACTCAACAAAAGTTACTGAGGAAAGAGACAATCGTCAGACTTTAGGAACTTTCACTCTTAATAATAGAGATTATTGGGAAAATTCTAATTTTGATGAAAATATTTTTCAGTCATATGTAAAAGGAAAAATAGAGACTACTTTGAATACTAGACCTATTATTGATGATAATGAAGAGGAGATTGTTTTTAATGAAAGTTTTGATGTTTCATCAACTTATAGATATTCAATTGATGCTTTACCATTTGTAACCGATGTAAACAATGATGACGAAATAATTAGATTAGATAGATATTATGATAAACAAATAAATCCAACTGAATACAATTTAGCAACTGAGGGTAAAATAAATTATTATTTATACCCAAGAACTAGTGGTAGAACGCCATCTCATAATATTGAAACTTATGGTTCAAAACAAAAGTTTACTGGTGGTGGAAGAAACAGATTTGATTTTTACATATCACAGTCTATTTCTGTGGATAGAGAAGATACTGGCTTTTATCTTTTTCGTTTGGATTGGGGTGATGGTACTCCAAGAGAACATACAAGTGAGTTAAAATTATTAGAAGGAACAACTCTATTAGAACACTTTTATGAGAAACCAGGTTTTTACTCCATAACTGGCTTAGTTTGTGCTATCTATGAAGGTCGTATCATAGGTGGCTACGAAAAGTTTCAAACAAATATTTTATTAAATCCCTCTGAGAATTATGAATTAAAATTATATGACTTTTCTAATTTTGCCACCATAGGTGGATTAAGTTCAGACTCTTCATTAGTTAAATCGACTGCTAATATAATGGGATTAAATCCATTAACTTTAAATCAAGAAAATGAAAGTGCTACGCCAAAACTAGTAGAAAAATTAAATCTATTAGATAGGTTAACGATATTTAATTTTTTAAATAAAATAAATTCAGAATTAAATGACAATTTTACATCACTTTTAAATCCATATTCTATTGAGATAAGTGATTCAACTGAGCCACTTATAGATGAAATAATATTTGGGTGTATAGATTCTAATGCTAATAACTTTGTAGAAGGTGCTAACACAGATGATGGCTCTTGTGATTATAATTTTAATATTGGTTTTCAAGTGGTAGAACAAGGAGAAAGTTTACAGGCTAGTTTTATAAGATTTATTGACATTGGTTTACCATTGAATGATCAAGACATAGTAACAAATGATAAAGGTCAAGAAATAGTAATTGAAGGTGAATTTTTTTATGAGGCTGATATTTTAAATGGAGAAAATGTAAACGAGATAAATAGTATAGATTTATTGGGTGATAGTTCTAGTAGACCAAGATTATTTGTAAAGTTTGAAATTCAAGGACAACCACCAGAAAATTTAATTATATTAGATGGTGAGAGTCGTAGTGGATTTAGACTTCAACAAATTATTGTTATTGGTGGTGAAGAGGGAAATTCAGGTGATTTAATAAGAGGTTGGTATAGTATAAACATGACTATAGAACCAGGACCAGAAAATTTTGGAGATGGTGATTTGTTATTTGAACTTGGAGAAACTTCTTCAGATGACAGAAGAGGTAATCCGTAGGAACAGACATGGCTAAGATACATAACGGATTCATAAATAAAAATTTAACAAATACATTTAAAGATACTGCTTTAAATAATGTTGATATAGCAACAACTAAAATTTATAAGGGTGTAAAACCAATGTGGGAACAACTAGGATTTGAAAGTGATGATAGTGATGTCCCAAATGAAAAAATTTATTGGAAAAATATAATACCAAATGATTATAATTTTTTTAATTTAAAAGACACTTTGTTGGTAAAGAATGTTGGTGTTGATGATGAAATCGGAGTATCTAGTGGCATGAAAACTCCAAGACAATCTTATGATGAAATAGTTATACTTGATAATAGTTTGCAAGAATGGGAAAATAATCATCTATATCCTATTTTGCCTAAGTTAGACGAAAATGGAATTTTTGAAGATGATGTTAATGTAGACACATCATATGGTAATGCTACAATGTCACCAATAACTGATTTAAATGAAGTGGATGAAAATTTAATATTAGATATTGAATATAACATCCCTTTTGGAACTACCGAAGATATAATTGACAAAACAGAAATAAATAAAATAGAATATAATCAAGATTTTCAATTGTCTCTTGATGAAAACCTAAGACTTAAAATTGATACTTTAATAATACCAGATGGTATAGAAACAGAAAAATCAGAACAGGCATTTTAATGGAATATTCTAAAAAACAACAATATCCAAGTTGGTCAACACCAGGTGTTTATCCAAATGGTTCTGTAAATGAACTTGGATTGAACAATGATAACTTAGAAGATTTTTCTTTAGGAAATTGGAATTCAATTGTAAAAGACAATAGAGTATTTACTTTAGATACTGGTCAAATCCCAACTTCAGATCCTAGAGGTAGAGATGTTCGTGTTGGGTTTAATGAAGGTATACTTGAAAGACCTAATCCTCTAGTAAGAGTTAGATATAACAGAGAATTGATATCAGGCACTGCAGGTCGAAGCAATGCGGTTTATGGTGATATCCTAACTGATACTATTACCGATATTCAAAACACACAGATAAGTTCAAATCCTGATAATGTACCTAGTATTAATTATACCGATGACATAGACGAAGTTTTAGATGGATTAGAACAAGATAGGCATATAGTGGTTTGGGGACATTATTATTCAGGTGGTAATAGACAAGCTGGTAGATGGGATAATAGACAATTCAGACAACAATTAGAAATTGATGTCAATGAGGATTTTCCTAATAATAATAATTTAGCCTATATAAAAGAGATACAAGACGACAATCGTTTTAGATTTGAGTTTGATTTTGGAGAGAATAAAGGTTTGGTTTTTGAAAGAGCATTTGATGAACTTGAAATAGAAGAAGCCTCTTATGCTGGTGATTTTACACATGAACTTTTTTTTCCAAAAGAACTTAGGTTTAGAAATCCTAGTGAAAGCTCTCATGTTATACTAAGTAATGTATCATCTGTTCCATTTATAAACGAAGACGGTTTTTGGGAATTGGATATTTTAAATGATGGTTTTACTTCTGAAGCTATAGGCGATGAATCAATCTTTGATTTTTTTAGAAGACTAGGAGCTCCAAACTTTGAGTATAACTTCTTTTTTGATGATTCTAGTATCATTAATAGTATAAGACCTAATGACGAAATTTTTTTAATTGATACCACAACAGTCAATCAAAATGAACTTTTATATTATGACGGTAAAGAAAAATTAGTTGAGTATGACGATACTTCTTATCCTTTAGAAGTTTCATTTAATGTACAATTATTTAATAATCTTGAATTTCAAAATGAAATATCGAATGAAAATTTACAAGACATATCTAATCTTTTTTATATAGATCCCGAGTTAAGTGAAGATGATATAGCTGAATTTGTTGGGAATATAGATTTTGGAATGAATAATTCTTATTTTACCTATCAAGTTATTCAATGGGGCGATGAAAAAAAATTATTATCCAATACCGATATACGAGATACATATTTTTTTAATCTTTATGATATTGAGGAATATCCACAGAGCGATAATTATTTTTTACGAAAATGGTTTGCATCACAAAATAGAGAAGCAGTTCCAATACAAGATTCGGTAAGTCATGTTTATAATACGCCAGGCGTCAAGTCTATAAAAATAATTGTTTATAGATATGATAAGAGTAAATCTTTTTTAACACAAACTTACCTTGTAACAAAAAACATAGTTGTAAATGATGGACTTTTACAATCTCAAGATTTTGCTGTATTTGGCGGAACTGATTTTAATTTTTTACCTATTGGAGATAATCAAGTAATTATAGGTGGATTTGATAAACAATCAGAATATCATACATCGGTATCTAAAATTGTAAAGGATGACAACTTTATTTCAGAGGACTACCTACAGAAAGCTTCATCAAAGGATTATGTAGAAAAAATAAATGATGGGTTTTTAGGAGAAGGACCTGGACAAATTGATTTGTCACAGACAAGAATTTTTACAGAACCAAAAGACATATATGATTTTATTGGAGCTGATAAGTTAGAGTGGATAACAAATGGCTTTGATGATTTACCAATCAATAGTTTAGCTACCGATATATTTATAGGTGATGATAAATGTGTTGTTGATTTAAATCCAGCAAATTCTGAGTTTCTGATTATACAAAACCAAATGGGTTTTGAAGAACAAGGAATTTTAGTTGGAGACTATAAAGTTAATCAACCACAAGATGGTAAAATTCAAAGAGATGGTGTGATGAGAACACCTTTGCTAGAAACTACAATAGATGAACAGGCATTTTAATGGAAATATTAAGACAATATAATGATGATACTTTAGAATTGATTTCATCGGGAAGTTATGAGTTCACATCATTTGGTGAAATCTATGTAGATAGTTATTTTGATTTAAAAAAGAATTGGGGTAATGGCACTATATCCAATAGCTCTTATTGGCAAAGCAAAGGTGTAACTGATAAAGAAAGTTTTGGTAAAATTCAATATGAATTGGGTGGTCAAAATGAAGGAAGAGGGTTTCCCAAAATAAAAACATCTGTCTTTTCAGATATTGGTTTATTTCAAGATTCTACAATATTACAGTCAGAATTAAATGATTTTTACATAAGAGATAATCAAATATTTTTAAAACCAAATGAGTATTTAGATAGAGAAGGTTTTAGTGAGGACAACTATAATTTACAATTTGATTTTATAACTAGATTTAGAGAAAACAATGAATTATATATTTCTGAAATATCACCTAGTAGAAAAGAAATAAGGTTAGTTGTTGATACGAATATAAATTCTAATGGATTGGATGATGATTATGTAAATCAACTTTTTGGATTTTTAAATGATGGCGATGAAGATGGTACTTATCAATTTAACTCTTACTTAGAATTAACACAAGGTCGTTTAGTTCCAATAAATGGATATGCTCTAGACAGAGTTACTGATAATAAAAATACTTTTATTTTAAAGTTAAATCAACCTTTGCCTAATGATGTAAGAGAGTTACAGTCAAATTTTCATATATCAAATAAGTTTTTATCATCACAGACTGAAACAATATTTTTCATAGATAGAGAAAAACTTGCTATAAGTGGATTAGGTCTAACTATAGATGAAACCTACATTACTGAAAATACATCTGTCAATGATTCTTATGTCAATTATAATTCTATAACTGCTTCATATGGAGAAAATATAGTAGAAGAAGTAACTCGTTTACAAAAAGATTTAAATCTTAACATAGATTATGGTAAGTTTGATAATCATGTTTTCTTTGGTTCAGCAAAATCAAAGTTAGAAAATTTTAAAAACAAAGTAGTAAAATTAGAAGGACTATATAATCAAATCAGTCAGTCTCTTGCCTTCACAAGTAGCTTAAAAGTAGTGGAGAGAAGAAAACACCTATTTGAACAAATAAGAAAGGTTGAAGATGAGTTTACACATTATGAACACTTTATGTATCACGATGGTCAAAGCTACTCCACATCATCTGCTCCTGGAATTGGTTCTAACTTGGCTGGAAAAGATTTTTATGGACAAGTCCAATCTGGATTCACACACAACTCCGAAACAAAACTTCAAGACTTTGATGGTTTTGATAGAGTTTATAAAAAAGGACATAACGGTCACATACATTTATTTACTGATTTATATAATGTAGAACAACCACCTTTTTATAACTCAAATGATTTTTTCTATCTTAGTTTTTTATTGAGAAGTTCTGGTAGTGTTGGATACTCTTTAAATATAAGTGGTAGTGAGGCAAATCAATTTTACGATACCAATAGTCAAACCAAGTTAGGTAATTATGCTTACAATAATAATAGAAAATTACCTTTTGATGCTTGGAGCGGTTCTGCTATATTAAATCCAGAAACCACTGGATCAAACTATCAAAGATACATTTTTAAAGCACAACAAAATTATTTTAGACCAAAACAAAATTTTGGTGTACATTCAATTATTGATGGTGAACAATCTTATGTTAAAAATTCAATTGATTGGGAAATTCTTTCTGGTTCAAATGTAATATCAGCTTCAATTAGTGGTAGTGCTGGTAACGGTTTCGCTTATGGTATGCTTGATGCTACAGGTGATTACGCTCCTTACATTTTTCCAACACCTTTTAAAGATGATGGTACTATTAATTCAGAGGAATTTATAACTTCTTCTCTGCTTCCACAAGGTGATTTGTTTCCTGTTTTTACTGAAGGTACTTCTCGTAAACAAGCATTTTTTACTGATGTAGTTGTGTCAAAAAATAATCCAACTGATATACACCCATTTTCAAAAATTTATAGACCATCTAGTGGTAGTTATGATGGTTCATCAGAATGGAATAGTTGGTATGATTCAATGGAGACTATTGCTGAAAATTATGATAATGATAATATCCATTCTTTAATAAATAATTTACCTGAATTTTTAAGAGAGGGTGACGAACATAAAGTTTTTAGAGACTTTGTAAATATGTTGGGTGAGCAATTTGATTTGTTAAGAAGTTACATAGATAATTATCATAATTTTTATAAGTTGGGATATAAAAATCCAAACTCTATTCCTGATAATTTATTACCAATAATAGGTAATTCGTTAGGATTTGATTTACTTAATCCAATAACAGGTAGTATAGAAGATTATTTAGAAGGAACTCGTGGAGATGAAGTTGGTGACAAAAAAGCTATTAATTCTTTATGGACTAAAATTTTAAATAACATTGTTTATATTTACAAAACAAAAGGAACTGCTGAAGGACTAAATACTTTACTAAATTTATATGGGTATGATACCAATACTTTTAAATTAACTGAATACGGAGGATCTATAGATGAACACAATCCTAGTATCCTTACTAACAATGTTGTTAATGATTTAGATAATGGTCTAAAAAACACTACAGGTAATGTTTCATTTTTAGAAAGAACAGAGCCATTTAGAAGTCTAAATTTATCATCAGGTTCTAATTTTTTAGCTTTAGATTGGTGGTCAAATGAAGCAAAACCTAACGGTATAGAGTTTATTTTTAGGACAACCAATACAACTAATAATCAAACATTAGTTAGGTCAAGTGGTTCAAATGATAATTGGGATTTGAGAGTAATACCATCTGGATCCTCTAATACCACTGGTAGTATAGAATTCAGATTAAATTATAAAGAGCATGCCGGAGCTAATATAGCTACTAATCATATTTCTATGTCAACAGATTTTATAAATGACATAAATAATTTTAAATACTTTAATGTTCTTCTACAAAGAAATGAAGTGACTGCTAGTAACACAACAGAAGCCACATCAATTACACAATCTTATCATATGTTTGTTGGTAGAAAAGATGGTGATAAAATAAAAGATATACAATTTGTAAGTATGTCCACACATGATTCTAGTGTTCTCGCATCACATTTATCTGGCTCACACATAAACAAAAATTTTATAACAGCATCAGGTATGACTGGTGGTAATCTATTATTTGGTGAACAAATAACTGGTTCAGTTGCTGAAATTAGGGCTTGGGATGCTTACATCAGCATGTCTAAATTTAAACAACACATATTAAATTATCAAAGCGTAGTTGGTGGTACTGCTACATCAGCAAGAGATAATTTAGTTTATCATTATCCGTTAAACGAAAATAAAAATTCAACTGTCATAAAAGACATATCATCTCAAAGTAAGATAAAAAGTTTTGATAAAACATTATCATCTCAGCCTAGTTTATCAATAAAAAATAGCGTATCAACAATTAAAAATTTCAGTTTTCAAGTTAGGGGAACTGATTCTATTAAAAGTGATAAACAATTCAAAATAGGCTCAGATTTGAAAGTTGTTGGGAATTTAAATAATAATATTTCTACACTAAAACAACCTGTAAAAGATGGAACAAACATACCTAAAGTACAAATTATTAATAAGGTTGGAAAAACTTATTCTTATGTTGATGCTGTAGATTCAATAATAATAAATGCTATGTCAGATTTTGTCTTAGATGATTTTTTAGATGATGGTGTTAATGATGGAATTTATAGCGATTTAGTAAATTTAAGAAAAAAACTAGTTACTGAGAGAGGTGTTTCAGTTGATATACCTAAAAGTTTGTTTACAATAGAAGACCACACAGATGATTCTGGATTTATGGAAAAGTTAGAAGAGGTAATTCCAGCTAAATCTAAAATTGAATTTTCATATGAAGTTAGAAATGATATTTTACACAGGTCAAAAATAAAAAGAGCTTCTTTACAAACACAATTAAATCCAAACAAAGTGATGGGTTCTTCTAGTTTATCAGAGCCAACTGTTAGTGTTTTACTTAATCAAAATAAGCACAGTAAAACAATTGATGTTCCAACAGATGAGTTTTCTGTATCGGCACTTGCTAATGAAAATTTAAAAGAACAAACTGTAAATGTTCTTAGTGATGTGGGAGTAACTTCTACGGCAAATGAAAAATCTCATGAAAATAACGCAATACCAATAGACATAGTTGATTTATCTGATTCATTAAATCAAAATGTTTTTAATATTACTTTAAATGATTTTACTAATATATTACTAGGCTCTAAAAATGAGTTTTATAAAAATGCAGGAAAGAGTGAAAATCAAACTTTCTTTAAATCAAGTAATGCTGGTAGTAATGGAGATTTTAATACTTACAAATATGAAAGTAGATTTCACTTTAGAACTATTGGTGATATTGAAGAGTTTTTTCCTGTAAGTGGTGCGTACGAAGATAGAGTTGGTAAAAGTGCTAAACAACCTTTTAATCATCACGATAACTTTAGACATTTTGGAAATCGTTATTATGTAGATAGTGGAAGTGGATATACCTATTCATCTTTTTTTGGTAGTGATGATGCTACTGTAGATGGTAGGATGGTAGGTAGAACACTTTTCTTTAAATCAGATACGAATGGAAATATAACTTATCCAATTAATCACTATTTCAAGGTTGGTACGAGTAAAGATAATTTAACAAATCTTATTTACAAAGGAACACAAAATGATGGTACAAATCCAACATTTTTCGATCCTGAATTAGATACATCACCAACGATTTCAGCTTATATAATTAATGTGGGTGGTTCAGATACTACTAAGAAGTTAAAAGTAATAAGGTAAAATAAATTTTGGATATATTTATAGTTAGATATAATTTAATACAAGGATTACAATTATGGGAATTTTAGATAATGATACTGTAATAGTGGATGCCATCTTAACTAAGTTAGGTCGACAGAAGTTAGCAAATGGACAACCACTAGGAGTCACACAATATGCTTTTGGAGATACAGGTGTAGACTACACACTTTATAATGCAGACCATCCGTCTGGTTCTAGTGCTTATGGAAGTGCAATAACTAATCTTCCAATGTTAGAAGCCGTACCTGATGATAATGTTTTTTTAAGGTATAGATTATACGGTGAAGGTGAAAGAAATGTACAAAACTTTTCTTTTATTACTGTAACAAGTGGTACTTCAGTTACGATAAGTAAAATTCCTGGTGAAACTGAGAGTAATCCTATTACAATAATTCCAAGAGTTTTTCCAAATGTTCGAGGTGCTGAGTATACTTTTAAGGTATTAGATATTAGAGGTTTAACTTCTACAGGAATAACACCACAACAAGTGACCATCGGTGGTGGTTTTAGTGCTACTAACTTGCCATCATTTGACCATCCTGATCCTGTAATTGCTACAATTACGAATCAAAGTGAATTAATAATAAATGCAAGACCACAGCAGATAACCACACAAAGGTCTATTGGTGTTGAAATAACAAGAGATGGTTCTGCTCCAGCATTTGTAACCGTAACCATAGAAGCTAATAATACAACAGCGTAGGATTTGAGCCATGATGAAAACATTTAATATAGCAGAGGACACTATAACAACACAGATTACTGTGACTAACGGATTTTTTGATGGTGGTCTTGGAACACTTGCTGGTTCCAGCTTCACAACCTCTTCACTATCTACCACACAAAAATCTTACTACTATAATTTACAACACAATAGTAAAGACATGTTTAGTGTAACTTATGGTCACATCGAAGGTAGTGGTAGTGCTGAACAGTCAACAACTGTAGAGGGGACTACTCAAGCTATCTATAAACAATTTTATAATTTTACAGAAACAAATGCTGAAAAATTAAGAGATGGAACTGGTTTTATAATGATTGACGGCACTAACGGTGCCAATGCTGTAAGTCAGTCAGATGTATATATTGTTGCTGCTGAAAGATTACAAATGAAAGATAGATTAAATCCTGGCACTTGGACAGTAACTCTCTCTGGTTCATTGTCTAATGGAGCTGCTCATGCTATATCATTAACTGATGATTCTAAAAATGAAGATGCTGAATCTGCTCCATTCGGTCCAAGATATCATGTTGTATCTGGTTCTGCTGGAAATGTTAAAGAAGCATATACTTCTAAAACTTATGGTTTCTTTTATCCTGATGCTGGTCTAATGGTGCTAAGTGCTAATGCTCTTTCATCAAGTTTACCTGGTGATCCTAATTATGTAACAAGTGGAAGTGGTCATGGAGTTACTAATACTGGTAATGGGTTGGCACCAGACCTTAGAATTGCAGATGCAGCTGATAACGCTAACAAGATTAGAACTGCTATACAAAAGGGTTCAATAACAATTCGTTCAGAAGAACAACAATATATCTATGATTATTTTTGTAGAGCTAAAGCTAGTGAATATAACCTATCACAAAATATAACCTTTTGGAGTGGTTCAACTTATAAGATAAGACATAGTGATATGGTAACAAATCCACAGACTTTTATTAGTGAAGTTGGATTATATGATAATCAAAATGCTTTATTGGCTGTTGGTAGATTAAGTTCTCCAATAAATAAGAACTTTAGTTCTGAAGCAATTGTCAAGGTTCGTTTGACTTACTAATGTTATGGAATGTATAAACAATTCACAACTAATAATCAAAACACTTATGAGTATAAGTCTAATAAGACTTTTAACCTAACTCAGTCTGATATAACACGACATCAATTTTTATCAGCCTCATCTAATTCTGTATCTAAAAGTTACTACGATTTTGCTCGTATAAATTTTTATTTTAGTGGTTCACATATAAATGAAACGACTTTTAATGAATCATTTACAATAGGAAATGACGGCACTGGTAAAAAAACTTTTTTAAATAAATTTTACGAAAGTGGCTCTATTATTTTTATTCCACAATCAAAATTTGATGAGGGTATAAAAAAAGGTAGCTTTGTTTTGAATGATACTACAACTGGTGCTAGAATAGTAGACGATAGTAATGGAAATCTTTTTTCTACAAATGCTACTTTTTCGCAATCGGTATCTGCTTTATCATCTCAAGACAATTATGTTGGCAATATATTTTATGATATAGGAGTGTTTACTATTACTGAAACAGCATCTTTTGATGGAACAAATGATTATACAGATGTTACTAGTGGTAATTATGAGATTAATTATCAAGGAATACATACTATTAACACTTATGAGTGGACTTGTGACACACAACCAAATGAACTTAATAATACAACTAATGTTACTACCTTTCATAGAAATGGATTAGGTCAATTAAAAGATAATTTGACGGGTAGTGATTTTCCAAATTATATATCAGAAATAGGATTATATGATGACCAAAATGGTTTAATTGGTTATGCTAAATTATCAAAACCAATACCAAAAAGTAAAAAATTACCTATGAAGTTCTTATTAAGAATGGATTATTAACATATTTATATAGGAGAAATATTATGAATACACCCTTTAATAAAATCGTACAATGGCAATTAGATTCAGGTCAACTTGACCATTGGACATCATATCACATAGCAGCTGGTTTAGCTATTGCAAAAATAGCACAATGGTTGGGTTCATCCGACTTATGGGCAGTTCTTTGGGTATTAATCATTGGAATTGCATGGGAAATATTTGAATATATCATAGAGGACTGGAGAGTCTATGGTAGTAAAAAGAAATGGGCTTGGAACACGGCAGCCGACATAATAGTTGAAGTTGGTGCAGCGTGGTGGATGGTTCTTTAAAATTAACTTTAGGAGAAAACAGATGTTAAAGAAAATTATATTAGGGATACTGCTATCCTCATCTTTGTTTAGTCAGAACTTTTTTACTAACTTTTTTAAGTATTCCACAGCTTATTCAAGTTTTAGTTTAAATGCTCCTCGCTATCAAGACGATAGATTTGCCATTGTTGGTGGTCTATCAACTGGTGTGTTGCAAGTAGAACGAACTGAAAGAGAATTAAAACCTGATTTCCAAACATCATTTGGACTTCGTAAGATTGGTAGATTTCAATACGAACCCAAACGAGGTGTTAAGTCTGCTGGTAGAGGTGGAACTTGGTATGATGGCTCAGAACAGAACGCAAATGAAAGTGCGACATTTGGTCCTGTAAAGGGTTGGGAATACTTAATCAGATTCTCACAAGGTAGACAATGGGGTAATGAATATCTAAACCAAGAATATTGGTTGCGGTATATTGGTGATTGGGTTATGGCAAAAGTTGGATGGACAGAGTTAGGTCTTGAAGATATTGCTTACGGTCAAGGTGATATTCGTATACATCTTACACCTGAAGCACTATCTAATAAACTACACTTTTCTGTTGGTCTAAAACACAGACAACATCCTGTATATGGATTTGATGCTATGGTTCTTGATACTACTTGGTATAAAGGACAATGGTGGAATTTTGCTGAAGATGCTTTTGGTATTGATGATAATATGTGGTATGACTCAACTATGATTGACCCGAACTCACCAACTGGTTGGAAAAAAAGAACACTTTATGAAGTAGATCCTGAAACAGGAGAGATCAGAGAAGTTGAAGGCTCTGGTCCTTTTTGGAATGAAGGTGGTGAATATTGGGGACATGATTGGTTGTGGAGAGATGAGTCAGGTAGAATATTTGCTTATACAGATAGAGAATATTTTATTTACCACTTTCCAAAAATGTTAGAAAATTACATAGGTGGTGTTAAAAAAGACTTAGGATATCAAAGTGAAACATCTTTAGTTTTAGGTGTTGATTGGTATCACTATGATGAAAAGTGGTGGTTACATGCTTGGGGTAATTGGCTACCTTATCACTATGGTCATTCAAAACATGCCTATCATAATGCTGCTCATTATCAAACTCATTTAGAAGAGGGTGGTGAAGCAAGTGATTTTATGTATATGAATCCAATGTGGCACGATTGGAATGATTATGACATTGGTGCTATCTTAGGTGTAAAAATAAAAGAGAACTTAGGTGTATTTACTGAAGGTCGTTATCTGTATTATTGGGAAAGACCAGCATATGATATTAAATTTGGTCTTAATTATCAATTCTTAAACTAGGAGATAATTATGTGTGACTGTTGTGGATGTGATTGTGTAAATTGTAATTGTGGTAATTAAATGAATGGTGACATCAAAATCGGTAAGTTGTTGTGTGATGAGGATATTATTACTAAAAGACAACTAAACAAAGCCTTACAAGTTCAAGTTAAGGGTGACAAACGCACTCTTGGTGAAATACTTGTAGATCAAGGGTTTTGTGATTTTGATGACATCACTAACGCATTATTAAATCACGATTCAGACACAGAAAAGCACGAAGAGAAACACGAAGAAATTCATAACGAACCAATATCTGTACAAATAAAACCTGAGGTAAAGGATATACCTCCAGTTGAAAAACCTAAGAAAAAAGAACCAATTGAATTATCAGAGGATAAAGTATTGGATACTAAATTTACATTATCTGTTCAAACAATGATAGCAGCTGGAACAGGATTGGCATCATTGATTGGTATGTGGTATACTCTACAAGGTGAAATTGAAGAGGCAAAAGAATTACCAAAGATAGATATAGAAAAGATTTTTACGGATGAATATCCATCCAAACCTGATGGTCATAACTGGCCACGGTCATATGAACAATATAAGAACCAAGTTGGAGGTCTACAAGAAGATATGGATGCTGTATATGATGTATTAGATGAGTATGAAGAACTCATCAAAGAATTACAAAAAGATATCAAAGATCTTGAACGAAGGAAAAGGGATAAATAGGAGTTTGTTATGAAAAACATATTAACATTATTACTATTCCTGTCTGTTGCATTTTCACAAGTAAATGACAAGAACTTTAAATCAGAAATCAATGGTGGAATAGTAGTTGCTATCTTTTCATCTGAATGGCAAGAACAAGATGTAGATGAAAAGATACTGAAGGGTGTTAGTGGATATCAAGATTGTAAAATAATTAGAGTCAAGAGTGAAGATGCTCCAAAGGTTGTAAAGAAATTAAGATTTAGAAACTTTCCATCAATGGCATTATTCTATGATGGTTCTAAGAAAGAAACTTGGAAGGCTGATATGGATGGTGAATTAGATATCAGTAATAAAGATATAAAAGGTGCCATAGATGATATTTTATCAGAAGATGTATTTTAGGAGAAAAAAATGAAAAAACTACTTTTACTTTCTTTTTTATTATTTTCACTTAGTTGTGAAGATGACAGAGTAGAAGAACCGTTAGAAGAAAACATTCAAATGTATGTTAATGGTTCAGAAATTGTACCTCGTGAATATTATGAAAGTGTAACTACATATGGAGCATCTACAGTACAAGAAGATGGTTCTATAAAAAAGATATTTGTGGTTCACTTTCAAAAAGAGTTTGGTAGAGTCTCACCTGAAAAAGAACATTATGCTTTGATTATGTATGATAATAATGGAGCAGACAATGGACAACTTATAGATGAGAAGATATACATAGGTGGTACAGAAGCTGATCCATCATTATTAGAAACTACAAGTGGTAGAGTAACACTAGAAATTGTAGGTCTATCCGATTACACAGAATTTGGACAAGGTGCAATTACTAAGTACGAGGATGGTAAGGTAGATGGTATGGTGGATGGTTATTTTTATAATCCATATGCTGACATAATGCAACATGGTATAATTATTTTTCAAAACTTGGAAGTGGGTACAAATCCAGAAGCTACATTTTATCAAGGAGTATATTAATGAGTAAATTTAATGATTTTATGTTACAATGGGGAACAGATAAGTTCCTACACTTTATGGGTGGTGCAGCAGTATATGGAATTACCGAATCATGGATAGTAATGTTAATAGTTTCATTTGGTAAAGAACTATATGATGTTTATTATGCAACAAGTGGATGGAGTAATAAAGATGCTTTAGCAACAATGTTGGGTGGTTTATTTACATTTGTAGGTATGATTATTTGGGAATTTGTTACAGCAAAATTACCATTTGTAATTTATTGATACAGTTTGTAACATATGTAACATTTTGAAACCTCACTTTTTAGTGGGGTTTTTTATTTTATACTCTAAGTTCAACAATATCAACACAAATAAAAAAATAAAAAAAAATTTGTAAAATAACAGGTTGTGGTACAATTATTGTATTATATAGGTAACAATAACAACTTAATAGGAGAACTGAAATGTTCAAATCAATCAAAAAATACTTTAAAGGTCGTAGTGGCCAGTCACTCGCTGAATTTGCAGTAACAACTGCTATGATGGCTACACT